>ENA-ORSQ01000281-ORSQ01000281.1-human-gut-metagenome-genome-assembly--contig:-NODE-281-length-36602-cov-11.694968_pt1 | contig 36602 bp, 25 predicted proteins | sample MGYA00241900_ERZ509164 | MGnify/ENA primary metagenome ERZ509164 (study PRJEB26280, sample SAMEA2338807) | human gut metagenome | biome: human gut; feature: human-associated habitat; material: faeces...
GTAAATACCCGTGACTGGACTTTCACCAGTAAGATTAGTGCCATGCTCGGCACACAAGAAAAGGGCATCGCACTAACTAGGTTAGTGCGACAGCCCCTTTTTAAAATAAACTTTTCAAATAATCAATAAGGATTATTTTACTGAGAAGTATCCAGTAATATCCGGAACCTCTACAGCAAGCCATACCCCTCTTACAGATGTAAGCTATGTTGTAAAGAAAGCTGATGGAACTGTTATCTATAGCGATGGTGTAGCCGGAGTCGCAGCAAAGACTAATAATGCATTTGTAAACTCAAATGGTGCATTATCTATCGAAGCTGTAACAGCTACTACCAATGGAGATGGAGATCCACTTCTTATTAAAAATCTTGAGGCTGGAACATATACTGTATATGCAGAAGGTAAAGATAATGTAGATAGTAATGTTGTTCCAAAAATTACAACAACATTTACTATTAAAGACACACAGGCTAAAGCAACTGTAGATACAAAACACAATAGTGTAGATGCAAGAACTACTTCTGGTTCTGCTATAAGTGCTGTTTTAGCTGATTCTGTAGTTGTTAAGTATGGTGATTATACTTATACAAATGTAAAGGATTATACAGATACACATACAGGTCTTGATGTTGCAACTTACGAAGTCGTAAAGAACAACGGATATACTGTTAAGTTTACAAATGGTCAGACAGAGAGTTTCCTTACAAGCGGTGAAGGATTTACCGTTACAAAAGTTACTGTTTGGGTAAATGCCGGTATTTTAAAAATCCCTCTGTGCAATGCACAGAGGGATTTTATTATTTAGATGAATAATTCAATCTAAATTATTTTACTGTAATTGATTTAATTAAATTTACATCAATATCAATGTTAGTATAAACATTAGGAGATACTTCAATCTTAAGAGTTAATTTAGAAACATTAAAATATGTTCCATTAACTTTAACGGAATCACTGGTAACTTCTCCCCTAACATTGTCATTAACTTTGTATTCTACAATATTAGCAGCTAAACCATCAGTCTTATTATCGACATCACTACGATCAGTGTATACTTTGTCGCCATATGTTATAACAAGTGCCTGACCTAAGGCAGCAGATACGGTATTGTAAGCTGCATCAACAGTTTCAGCTTTTTGCTCTACACCAGCAGCTGCCTGAGAATCCTTAATAGTAAAGCTTGTTGTCATTGTAACCTTTGTCTTAGCGTCCTTCTGATATACAGCTGTAACATCATATTTACCAGCAGCAATATTCTTTGTTGCAGTAATTGCAGAACCAGAAGTTGAAGTAGTTAATGCATCAAAAGTTAATACACCAGAAACATTTTTAGTAAAGGCACCCTTAGATACTACAGTTGCAGCAGTATCGTCATAAACTACTTTACCATCTTTGTCTTTTACAACATATTTGGTAGTAGTTTCTCTTGTAACATCAGTACCGTCATTCATTCCGATCATAGAAACTGTAACTGTCTGGTCTTTTACATCTTTTCCAACAACGATATCTGCATTGTCATTAGCTACATCTAATCTCCAAGCTGTAGCTGTAGTGTTTGTTGCTTCTTTTACTGTAACACTAACTGTCTTTGCAACAACTTCCTTGCCATCTTTCTTGTAAGAAATCTTGTATACATAATTTCCTTTTTCTGCAGAATTTTTAAATGTAACTGTCTTATCATTATCATATGTATAATAATTAGCTCCTGAAATATCAGCAGGAACCTTTCCAGATACATCTGTAGATAAGCATTCTACATTAAGAGTTGCTGAAATATCATCTCCATACTGATCCTTAACAGTTGCCTTTACAGCCTTTGCATCACCGGTAAGACTTCTTGATACAGTTACACTGTACTTATCTAACTCAAGAGTTGCTACGGTTCTCTCAGCACCAATTTCGATAGCAACAGATCCAACAACCTTATCATCTTTTTTAATAAGGATATAAGCTGTACCACTCTTTAATGCTGTAACATTTACTTTCTTTGAGCCTAAAGAAGATGTAGCTAACATAAGAACTGTTTTATCAGAAGTTTCTACGGAATACTTAGCATATTCAGAACTAGAAATTTCTTTGCCGTTTGCATCCTTAATTTTGAAGAATACGGCCTTATTAGGATCTTTTACTGCAATCTTCTTTGTATCTTTAGCCTTATCAAATGATGCTTTAGTATTATCATCAATTCTAGCATCAAAGCTATTTACAACAGCCTGATCAACTGCGGTAATTGTAACTTTGTTTGGTCCAATATTTCCTTCTGGCTTACCATTCTGGTCATACTTACCTGTCTTGTATGTGATGGTTGCTTCAGCAGTATCACCAACTTTATTTAAATAAAGCTTAGATCCACTTGTATAACCATTTCCCTTGGTATCAATTGTGAAGTCATAAGTAGAATCAGATGAAGGATAAGATACTTCTTTAACAATAACACCATTAGCGTCTTTAGATACTAACTTAACTTCCGTCTCAGTAGCTGCAGGAATTGTCACATTGTCAAGACCGATAGAAGCAACCTTTCCGTCAGAAGCTACGAATGTCTTTGTGATTCCATCAAGAGTTACATCATATGTAGCAGCATCCTTTAATTCACTGAACAGTGTTAATGTAACCTTAGAAGCATCCTTAGAATCAACAGATACCTTAGATACTGGATAAACAACGTTTGTTGTCTCGTTCTTTACTACGAAATCAGTAGGCTTAAGATTCTTTGTATTACCAGTAACAGTAGCTGTAAGCTCTGTCAACTTGTTCTGTGCTACAGTAGAAAGAACATAGTTCTTAACTTCTACATCCTTAGTAGTTGTAGCTGAATCCTTACCAACGGTAATCTTAGCTGTGATTGTTGCCTTACCAGCCTTAACACCAGTTACTGTACCGTCAGCTGCTACTGTTGCAATAGAATCATCGCTTGATGTGTAAGTAATCTTAGCTCTTGAAGAATTTTTCTTAGTATTTGTTAACTTAGTTGTGCTTCCAATAGCTACTACTGAATCTCCAGATAAAGCAACGCCTACCTTAGCAACTTTCATTGTGTAAGTAAGTTTCTTTGTCTTTGCCTTAGCACTCTTCTTTGTAGAAGTCTTGTAAGTTACCTTAACCGGAAATATGCATGGTATTTTCTGCGGAAGTATTGGAAATACCGGATTTATAAACAGAGTTTGGGGCAAAATCACTTCTACAAGTAACATGCAAGCAACATACAAGAAGCGATTAAATCTGATTTATGGCTTCGACCAGCGCAGGTACATCCAGATGTGTGTAAATCCGTTCTGTCAGGGACATAGCGCCGGAATGACCGACAATTTTTTTGATGGTCGTCTGATCGACATGTGCTTCGGCGAGCAGGGAAATCGTGGTGTGTCGGCAGCAGTGAGGTGTATGATCGATGTGCAGACGAAACATCAGAGGCTGGAAAACATTGTGGTAATACATATAATAGGTAAAATGCTGGCTGTCCAGAGTATGGATGAGATATTCACAATCAGAACAGTCATGAAGCCAGCGCTGGTAAAAGGGGAGTACTTTGTCAGCAATCGGAACTTTTCGAATGCCGTTTTCGGTTTTGCTGTCAATGACATCAAAATATTGTTCGGACAGATGAACATTTTCTTTTTTCAGATCCAAAAGCTCTGAGACACGGACCCCATTGTATATCAGCATGAGGACTGTCTGGCAATAGGGATCGTTTTTGTGTTTCCACAGGAGAGTAATTTCAGAAGTGGAAAAACAGCTTCGTATGTTTTTATTAGGATTCCGGTCTTTGTATTTCGAGATATTTACATAGGCAGAATAATCTTTTGAGACAATTTCGTGCTTCATGGCATAAGAATAGAGCTGGTTAAAAAGAACACGGATTTTTTTCAGGGTAGGATAGTTTTTGCCACAGTGATCAATCACCTGCTGTAAATCATTGAGTCTCAAATTGTGAAATGGCATATCAGCAATGTTTTCACAAGTGGCATAGGCTGCCCGATAGCCTTTGATGTTGGAGTGGGAGATGGTAGGAAACTTTTCTTCGGACCATCGGAGATAAATTTCCCGGAAGGTTAATTTCAGCGTTTCCCCATCGATGGGATAATTGTTGTAACGTGCCAGAATCTGCAGAGCTTCTGACCGGGTAGGAGCGTAGCCCAGAATCTGATAGTGCTGGATGCGCTTTCCAGTGATGTCATTGATGTGCCAGCCCGTAGTGATGCGTGCTGCATAGGGTCTTCTTCTGTTGCCGGAGAGTTTTACGACTCCGCCGTATCCGTTTGGTAATCTCATTTTTCTTCCTTTCATGTGTAAAAATTTATATTATCGTGTCAATCATACACATTTATTTGTAAAATTTTTAAGTATCACACAAGTAACAAAAAAGAGTTTTTACTTATTATATATATTTTACGTGTTGAAAAAACGAAGGTTTAGGGGTATTATATTCTAGAAAAATTGTTTACTAAGGAGAGAAAACTTTGAGTGAGAATGGATATCGAAATTTAAAAAAGACGAATAAGCTGATGATTCCCGTCATTTTGATGATGGGGTTTGTGCCATTGCTTGTACATATGTATTCCTATAATTCAAATCTGTCGCAGTTTGACTGGTTTCCGGCCAATTCAGATACACAGACAGATTTCTTTTTTGCATGGAAGATGATTGCGATCGTAATCATTGGAGTGGTGATGGCTGCAATTCTGTTGTATCGGCATTATGTGAAGAAAGAGACCCTGCAGTTTGAAAATTCTTTTTATTTTCTGATGGTATATGGACTTTTTGTTCTGATGTCAGCACTTTTTTCAAAGTATAAGCATTGGGTATCCGGTGGAACTTATGAACTTTTTGAGTCTGTGTGGGTAGTTTTTGCGTATATGCTGCTGTGTTATTATGTATATAATTTTGTGAATGAAGAAAAACATGTGGAATGCATTTTGAAAATTTCGGGCATTGGCATGGCTATTGTTACAGTGATCGGCGTATTTCAGTATTTTGGACTGGACTTCTTTCAGTCAAATTTTGGAAAACATTTGATCACAAATCCTGGATGGTGGAAGAATTTAAAAGAGCTGACATTTAATTTTGCACCGAAAACTTCTTATACGACATTATATAATCCGAACTTTTTATCGTTTTATTTTGGTATGCTCATTGTGCTGGCGGTATGCCTGTTTATTGCGTCAAAAAAGATATGGCATCGGATAGTGCTGGCAGTAGCGGTAGTATGCTGTGCCATCTGCTTGAAAGGAAGCGGCAGTGCGAGTGGATGGATGGCTCTTGCATTGGCAGCAGTGGTACTTATACTTGTGCTTTTGAGCCGGAAGAAAAAACTGTTTGTTGTGGGTGCTGTTGTAGTGGTAATTGGGATTATAGCAGCAATCGTACTTGGAAATACCACCTCAGCAGGTGAAAATATAAAAAATACAATTGTTGGTACATACCGGATGAGTGACAGATGGGCTCTGAATGGAGTAGAAACCGATACGGATGATGTTGTGCTTGACATTCACGGAAATAAACTGAGCGTTTCTTATACCGTGGGAGAGGATGGAACAACACAGATCAGCTGCAAAGATTCGGATGGAAATGAGTTAAGTCAGACGATAGTGGATGCAGATAACCAGGTGACAACGATGGATGACAGCCGTTTTTCTGGGGTACAGCTGCAACCGGTATCTTTTGGAGATAGCTTGCCCGGAATTTGTGCAACGATTGATGGTGTGCAGTGGAACTTCATAAATACCGATGAGAATGGATATGAGTATCTGAATCCAGCAGGAAAATTAGTGAAGTTTGAGAATCCGAAGGTTTCAAAAGTATTTTTGGATGATGCGATGAGTAACCGTGGACATATCTGGAATAAAACAATTCCGCTTCTAGGAAGGCATGCTTTTATGGGGAGCGGGGCAAATACTTACATGTTTGAAGTGCCACAGAATGATTATATCAGTCAGAACTATGTCTACGGCGCAAACAGCTATGATGTAAAAGCCCATAGCTGGTATCTGCAGCAGTGGGTAGAAACCGGATTACTCGGTACTCTGGCACTTCTGGTATTTTTGTTTTGGTATCTGGTACAGTCGGTACGCATTTACCGCAGAGTCGATCTACACGAGAGTATCAGCTGGATTGGATTTGGATTATTTGCGGCAGTGCTGGTGTATATGTTTGCGGGGATTGTAAACGATTCTAATGTTTGTACCGCTCCGGTATTCTGGGGTATGCTTGGCCTGGGACTTGCAGTGAACCGGATGCTGGTTAAGAAAGAAAATCTTTTCGCAAAGGAACCGGTTTCTGAGAAAAATGATGTTGTCGTGGAACAGAACGACCTTAAAACGGAAAAAGCAGTGACAACAGAAACTTCTGCAAAGAAGCAGTCCGGAAAGAAACAGTCAAGAAAACAGAGAAAATCAGTCAAGTCATGAAAATGAGAAGATTATAGGGAGTAATTTTGACATGCAACAAATGAAAAACCGGTTTGGGGGAGAAACGGCAAAATATATACGAATCGTATTGTTGGTAATTTACGATATATTGGCAATCTTTCTGGCGGAAATTCTTTCTATCTGGACACGTTTTGATTTCAGTTTAAAGAGTGAGCAGGGAATTCCTTTTTTAGAGACAGCATTGCAATATTTCTGGGTAAATATGATTGTAACCATCGTGATATTTTTTATTATGCATCTGTATAATAGTCTGTGGGAATATGCGAGCGTACAGGAACTATTAAATGTAGTGATTGCGTGTCTGCTCAGTGCTGCAATACAGAGTCTGGGGATGCATATGTTCCAATGGAACATGCCGCGTTCTTATTATATTTTGTATTTTTTCTTTTTGCTGGCACTGGTGTCCGGAAGTCGTTTTGTATACCGGGGACTGCGTATCATACGACACAGTTATCTGGGAGACGCATCCAGACATGCCATCGCTACCATGGTGATTGGAGCAGGAGACAGTGCGAATTTCCTGATAAAAAATATGGAAAACAGTCCGCTGATCCGCAATCGTGTGGTATGTGTGATTGATGCAGACAAGAATAAGATTGGAAGCACCATTCTGGGAGCTCCGATTGTGGGAAATGACAGCAAAATTCCCTGGGCAGCAGAAAAATATGAAGTGCAGGAAATCTTTATTGCCATCCCGAATCTGCCGGGAGATCGAAAGAAAAAGATTCTGGAATTGTGTAAAAACACGGGATGCAAAATTAAGATTCTGCCTAGTATGGCACAGATTGTGAATGACGAAGTAAGTGTCTCAAATTTCCGTGAGGTGGAAATTGAAGATTTACTGGGACGGGAGCCGGTGAAGACAAATCTGGATGAGGTCATGGGATACATTGCTGGAAAGGTTGTACTTGTAACCGGTGGCGGTGGTTCCATCGGAAGTGAGCTTTGCCGCCAGATTGCAGCGCATCATCCTTCGCAGCTGGTAATATTTGATATTTATGAAAATACCACGTATGACCTTCAGCAGGAACTGAAAAAGAAATTCCCGAATCTGAATCTGGTTGTGCTGATTGGATCTGTGAGAAATACACATCGTGTGGATACTGTATTTTCGGATTATAAACCGGCGATTGTTTTTCATGCAGCTGCACATAAGCATGTGCCACTCATGGAGGACAGTCCGAATGAGGCAATTAAAAACAATGTATTCGGTACTTATAATGTGGCTATGGCAGCAGGAAGAAACGGAACGGAGCGCATGGTATTGATTTCTACGGATAAAGCCGTAAATCCGACCAATATCATGGGAGCATCCAAACGTATCTGTGAGATGATTATTCAGGGAATGCAGCATCGTTTCCCGAAAACCAATTATGTAGCGGTTCGCTTCGGAAATGTACTGGGAAGCAACGGAAGTGTGATTCCTCTTTTCAAAAAGCAGATCGCAGAGGGCGGACCGGTTACCGTTACCGATAAAAATATTATTCGTTATTTTATGACGATTCCGGAAGCAGTATCGCTTGTCTTACAGGCAGGGGCTTACGCAAAGGGCGGAGAAATTTTTGTGCTGGATATGGGAGAGCCGGTAAAGATCGATGATATGGCAAGAAATCTGATCAAGTTATCCGGATTTGAACCGGATGTGGATATCCCGATTGTGTACACAGGGCTTCGACCGGGGGAAAAGATGTTTGAAGAGTGTCTGAAAGAAGAGGAAGGACTTCAGAAAACGGAGAATGATCTGATTTTTATCGGAAAACCGATTGAATTTGACAGGGAAGAGTTTTTTGAACATTTGAAAGATCTGAAGAAGACGGCATATGAAGATGATCCACAGATGAAGCTGGTGGTGAAACGGTTAGTGCCTTCGTATCAGGTGGAAAAAAGCAAATAATTAGAAGTAGAATGGGGAGCAGTCGGAGCGGCTGCTCTCTTTAATTTTACTGTATGCTCTATTCGTAAATGGTATAATTCTTAAGTGAAGTATCACAGTTTGAGCAATCAAAAAAGAACAACTGTGCATAAACTACAGTTGCTCAAAATGTGATTCTTCATGATTGTACCAGGTTGCGGAATTTTAGCCAGTACATTATGGGGATTGAATACGCCTGCCCTTCCCACAAAAATAACGTCATGACAGGGTCTTACGTTATTTTATAAGATATGTTATCCTGCCGGAATAAAAAGAGACATGGCAAACAAGCTCTCTGCCGGGGGGCTTAGAAAAACATATGGGAACAGAAGTTTAATCCCGGAGGGCAAAGCTCCGGCCAATATGCCGCATGCTGTTTTTTCCACAGCATGGGCACAGGCTGATGTCATACTTCCAAACGGTTTTCATTATTTCTGCAACAGAAGAACCGGTGAAGCGGGATATAAATTTCCGGTGTCCCTGAATCCGGAAGATGATGTGGAGGTTTTTCTTCTTCCGGCGATTGTTTAAGAAACCATAGTAACGGATTTTCTGGAACCCGGCCGGGAGCACATGCATCATCAGACGGCGGATAAACTCCACCGGTGTTATGCGGACAAGGATTTTGTCTCCGGATCTGTAGTCTTTTGCCCGGAAGGAAACCTCATTTTCCGTAACGGAGACAATGCGTGAGTTGGTAATGGCAATGCGGCGGGATAAATAGAACGTCCAAAGCACGTTTGGACAGAATCGCATAGCGGTCAGAACGGTTTTTGCCATGCCTGATATGGATGCGCATGTTTTTGCGTTGGATATCTTCATAACGAAGATGACAAACTTCGCCAATACGTAGACCGGAAGAATACATGAGTGCGACCATAGCCTTCTGCTTCAAATCCGGCATGGAATCAATAAGGATGGAAGAAGGGACAAAGGGAAGATATTCGTCAAATCTGCGCATAGGAAGCTGGGTATCATCCCACGGTTTGTGAAGGACATACAGGGTAAAAAAGCGCAGCTGTGAAATAGCACAGTTTATGGTACGGTCAGAAAGATTTCTGGAATTTTGAAGCCATCGGATATAATCACGGAGTTCCGGCCAGGAAACATCTTCCGGAAGTTTGTGAAGGCAGGTGGAAAGATAATCCAGATAAGCCCTGATATAGGTGCAGTAATTTTTAAGAGTATGGTCAGTAAGACCACGGAGGGAAATCATTTCCCGAAAAGAATTCAAATAATTGTCCATGATAAAATCCCCTTTGAAATGTAATAGAAAATAGAAACATTTCAAAAAGGGGAGGTGGACGGATAAAAAAACAGATATGTAGTTGTTGAGTTAAAAAATCCATGGTAACATAAGCATAGGAGTTTGTGTGTATTGTTTATTGTTAAGGTAGGGGTATCTCAACAATACAACATATACACAAAAACTGCTATTTTTTTTGAAAAAGTAGTGGTTTCATGTATTGGGGGGCTAGCCGTCGCGCTAGCGACTTGGTACAATTTAACAAAAGAAATATCAGAGAGCGAGGAAGAAAACATGAGTCCAGAAGTAGTTAAACCAGAAATAATTGATACACTAGCTAATGCTGGACAAGCTTTGATTGCTTCTCCAGCAGTGCAAGGTGTGGTTTCATCTTTAATTACAACTTTGTTTTTCCGAAAAGGAGAAAACATTAAAGTTATGGAAGCATTAAAAAAGAAGGAATTTGAAAAAGTTCTGGAGGAATTACTTGGAGAGGGAAGGCTTTCCTATGTAGAACTGTATAAGTGCCGAAATTTCTTGAAAATTGCAAAACGGGCAGATGAAATGATCGCATCTAATCAAGAAAGGCAGCCTGAAATGGAAGTAGAAGAGAACGTAGATCAGACTACATTTAGCTTTGACTGGCTGATGCGTTTTTTCGATGCTGTTGGAAATATTAGCAACGAGAATTTGCAACAGTTGTGGGGGAAAGTTTTGGACAATGAGATTGCGAAGCCAAAGGCTTGCTCACTCCGTACATTAGACATGATTCGGAATATGTCATCTGAAGAAGCAAATATATTTTCGGATTTATGTAGATATGTTATGCAGAGTGGGAATATTTATTATATTGATGCGGCTGGATTTTTTTGTGAGGAAGATGGAGATGAAGAATGTCGGGAGTTTATAAGAAACAGGGGATTGTCTTATGAGAGACATATTGTGCCATTGTTAGAGGCAGGCGCACTTAGCCAGGATCATGATATGGCTTTATATATTTCTAAAGGTACAAATTTGGAGATGCACAATGATAAAATATGTGGTATTGTCATGAGTTACGCTGATGTTCCTGAGTTATTCCGTAGAGATGCTTATTTATTAACTGCTAGCGGAAAAGAACTATATTCTGTTATTCACAACGGTGGGGGATTTGAAGCAGATGAAGAATATGCAGTGTTGTGCCTAAAAGATATGAAAGAGAGAAATTCAGAATTTTATGTAGGAGCTTTTCTAATCGCGCAAGGCGGAGAAGGGGAGGATCTTTTGGAGGATTAGGATGAAATAAAACTATATAATATCGAAAAACTCATACAAGAAACAAAGGAAGGAAATGCCATGGGTCATTCAAAAAATTTAGATGAAACTGCATTATGGAAAGAATATAAGAAAAAAGCTGATGCAGGAAGCGAAAGATGTATATGGGTAAAAAAAGTTTATGAATATGCTACAAATTATTTGAAGGATGTTCGCAGAAACTTTGGAAATTATACGTTGCATGACGAAACACATATCTTAAATGTATTGTATGCCATGGGCGGATTATTGGGAGATCAGATTAGTAATCTCACTGTGGGGGAACTGGAACTGCTGATTTTAGTTGCAAGTTTGCATGATGTGGGCATGGTTTACACAGATGAGGAACAGAAGGCACAATACGAGGATACAGAAGCGTGTAAAAGATTCTTGAGAGAACATTACCCGGAATTTATGGGGAGTCCGGCAGAAGATTGGACAGAAGATATGCGGCAGTGGTATCTCCGCAGCTTGCATTCTGAACGTGTGGCTGAGGTGCTGCATAATGAGGCATGGAAGGAATTGATCAGTCAGCGCCCAAGGGATGTTGTGCCATTGCAGTGCATTGTGTCCGTTTGTGAGGTACATGGTTACAATCCTTCAGACATGGATGGTAATCATGATTTGGATTACTTAAATGCAAATGATGTCAGTCCACTGTTTTGTGCACTACTGCTACGGTTGGGCGATTTATTGGACTTTGATGATACCAGGGCACCAAAGGTATTGTGCAGCTATGTAGGAGACAACGAAAAAAGTATTGAAGAGTGGAAGAAACATCAGGATTCTATAGGTTTTGTTTATCCGGAATCTCCTTCGACTGAAGCTTTGCCGTATAGAGCCCATTGTACCCATCCGGGTGTGGAGCATGCGATTCGTGATTTTCTGGACTGGATCGAGGTTGAACTTGGAAATTGCATAAGGTTGCAGAAGTCTTGTAGAAAAAGCTGGCAACAGAACTTTCCTTTTCCCCGGACTATTTTACGCAATGAAATTGAATCCGATGGATATATGAGCGGAGATTTTTGCATCACGATGGATCAGACGAAGATTCTGGAATTGCTGACGGGAGAAAATTTGTATGATAACCGGGATGTTTTCGTGAGAGAATTGCTTCAGAATGCGATCGATGCCACTTTGCTTCGAGGAAAAATGGATTCTGATTTTATACCGGAAAAGTCCCGTATTGATTTCTGGGAGTGGAATGACAAGGATGGAAATATCTGGTTCCGTATTGATGATGAGGGAACCGGCATGACCATGGGAATGCTGCAAAGATATTTTCTGAAAGTGGGAAATTCATATTATACTTCCAAGGAAATCGAAAGAGACTTAAGAGATCACCATCAAACAGAAAAGTATTATGGTATCAGTCGCTTTGGAATCGGTTTTCTGTCATGTTTTCTTAATGGTGATTATGCGGAGGTGTCGACTCTTTATTTTGATTCTGATAAAAACCGGCGAGAAGAGGAGATAACGAACTCGAACATGAACAAACATTATGGATTACGATTGAAAGTGACGGGACTCAGCGGATATTATACATTGTTGAATCAATCACAGAACCACTTCACAAATGAGCCAATGCCGAATCCGGGTGATTTTGTTACAGAGACTTCTTATCAGCAGGAAAGAAACGGATATCGGAAGAATGCCGGAACTTCGATTGCGATACGTTTGAATCCGGGAAAACTAGGAACTTTAAATTTGAAGAATACAGTGGAAAAATATCTGTGTGGTTCCCGGGTGCCTGTGTATTATAATAATGAAAGAATCGGGCAAACTTATGAAGAAATTATGGAAGCGGCTCATGATGTAGAGGGGGGAAAAGTTTATGAACTGACGGATGAATTGAAAGAACAGTTTGATCAGGTGTTTCCAGAGGTCCGTGGGCAGTATCCGAAAATTGCAATGACAACAATTCCTTTGGATACAGAAGAGGATAGTGTACTGCAAGGCGTATCGGGTGCACTTGTCAAATATGTCGTACGTTTTGAAAAAACTCCCTGCTGGCAGGTGAAAGATTTAACATATCAAATTGAAGGACGAGTTGAAAAGAACGATAATGCGCTTCAAGTGCTGTTATGCAGCAGAGGTGCAGGAGGTCGTATAAGTTATGTCTATTCATGGGAGATATACACAGCGGAATATGATGCTAAAGATGTAGAGGCACTTGTAAAGGCTTTTGATAAATGTGATGAGTGTCCGCAATCAAAAGAACAGTTGGGAGAGGTATGGCGTCCGTTTGAATCATTCATTAGTTTATTCGAAATGTGGCAAAGTTATCATAATTACATACAACGTAGAGAAATGAAGGTTTTACTTGAAAAATGTGGATGTCCAGATATTGCTCATCAGAAATCAAATTTTCAAGATGAATTGATCAGGTGTGCATATCAAGGCGTTTCTGTGGGCGCATTGACGGAGACAGACCATTCAGATTATTCCAGTGAAGGGATATTTTTCCTAGAAAATAAGCGGCAGCCAGTGACACAGGCTAGTCGTGCAAAAGTGACACAATTGCCGATAGAAGTAGAATTATATATTTGTGGTGTTGCAAATAAATATAGGATGCTAGATCTTTTAGAAAACCAATATGTGATGCTTAGATCTGTTGAAAATTTTACACGAAAAGACTGGAAAAAGGTCGAAAATCTACCATTACAGCAATGGATGGAAAATAGTATGAATGATTATTTTGAGGAAAGAATAAATTTTTTAAAGGGATCTGACTTGCCAAAAAGCTATATAGAGAGTGTTTATATACGGTATTATAGTGATAGGGCTTTAGTGAATCTGTATCAGGATATGTGCTTACAAGAACATAATCGGATGGAAATTGATTTCGAAAAAGGACAATATATTTTATTCTATGAGAAAGATCAAGAGGAATTAGAAGAGGTTATGGATCTTTTCCCACCGATGAGACTTTGCAAAGCTGCAAATGATGAGAGTCGGAGATATCTATGTGGTGCAAAGCCGGATTATCGGAAAGGAATTACTCTAGACCATCCTTTCATGATCTGGCTCATGAAGAATGCTATTTTAATGAATAAATATTACCAAAGGCAGTTTAGACAGATCATAGACTGCCTTCGTTACAGCATGGTAACAAACATTATTTCCGAAATAAATGCCATTCGCCAGCAACTGATCAGCTTGCCGGAGCATCATGGAGTGGATGTATATAACTTTCCACAACTTAGCAGCGATGATTTCTGGTATATGGAAGATGATGAGACATCCATATAGATGGAATATTTTCTGGAACTAGGGAAAAATCTGGGGTGTGATTCATTGAATCACGCCCCATAAATAGTTTTGCATCTATTTAAAACTAAGAAATTTTCGTTTGTTCGGTAAGAAACGATAAAGTTGACTAAAATGCATGGAAATGAAAAAAGATAGATGAAAACGGAAAAAAGTAGATATATATGCACATATATGCTATAATAAATTGGTTTAGGGAAATGAACATAACATAGTTATGAACAGAAGGAGAGTTGCAATGGCACACAAAAAGCTTTGTAAAACCCTTAAAATATTAGCAGGAGCGGCGGGTATTGCATTTGTTGGAATGCAGCTTGTCGCGAAAAAGAAAAAGGCTGACTATACATACAAGAATGAACCAGCAGAACAGAATCCATTTGAAGGCAAGAAGGTTGTTTTTGTAAAAAATGACAATGATGCTGAAAATGCAGATGGTGTCAGGGGACACTTGGAAGAGTCAGGTGTTGTTTTCACGCAAGAATCCTTATATAGTAAATATGCCAAGAGGGCATTAGATGTAGTTCTTTCGTTTGGAGGATTACTTGTTCTGTCTCCGGTATATGCAGCTATTGCGCTCGCAATTAAAATTGAGGACCCGGGACCTGTACTTTTCACCCAGAAACGGTTAGGAAAAAACAAGGAGTATTTCAAATTACATAAATTCAGAAGCATGAAAGTATCCACCCCTCATGATGTGCCGACACATCAGTTGGACAATCCGGATCAGTACATAACCAAGGTTGGTAAATTTATTCGCGCGCATAGTTTAGATGAATTACCACAGATCTGGGATATTTTTGTGGGAAATATGAGTATCATCGGACCGAGACCGGGATTATGGAATCAGGATCTGCTTACTGCAGAAAGAGATAAGTATGGTGCGAATGATGTGAAACCGGGATTGACTGGGTGGGCACAGATTAACGGAAGGGATGAACTGGAGATCCCGGTAAAAGCAAAACTGGACGGTGAATATGTGCAGAAACAGTCATTCTTATTTGATCTGAAATGTTTCTTAGGAACCATTTCTAAGGTTTCCCATGATGATAGTGTTGTTGAGGGTGGAACCGGAGAAATGAAAAAAAATAGTTACAATTATTCAGAAGGAAAAACAGATGAAGAACTGATTGGACATATTGGATTTGGTGAGACGGTAGAGGTGGATTTCAACACAAAGAAGAAAGTGTTGATTACCGGAGCCGGATCATATATTGGACAGTCGTTTATAGAATATGCACAGAAGTATTATCGTGATAATTTTGAAATTGAAGAACTGGATTTGAAAGATGAATCATGGAAAGAAAAAGATTTTTCAAACTATGATATTATCTATCATGTGGCTGGTATTGCACATGCAGATGTGGGAAATGTTTCGGAAGAAACAAAGAAGAAATATTATGAGGTAAATACCGGATTAGCCGTTGAGGTAGCGGAAAAAGCAAAGAGAGAAGGTGTAAAGACATTTACCTTTATGTCTTCTATGATTGTTTATGGCGATTCTGCACCATACGGACAAGCGAAAGTGATCGATGAGACAACGGTTCCTCATCCGGCGAACTTCTACGGTGACAGCAAGCTTCAGGCGGATGTGGCTGTTCGAGAATTAGCGGACGATACTTATAAAGTCATTGTTTTGCGTCCACCAATGATCTATGGAAAAGGCAGCAAGGGAAACTATCGTACATTAGCTAAGCTTGCAAAGAAATTACCGATATTCCCAGATGTGGATAATGAGAGAAGCATGCTTTATATCGAGAATTTGTGTGAGTTTTTATGTCAGATCATGTTGCTTAAACCATATCATAGAAATTCGGTTGTATTGTTGCCACAAAATGGAGAGTGGACAAAAACATCAGATATGGTAAAAGAGATTGCAAAGGCAAGTGGAAAAAAGATAGTAGAGTTAAAATGTCTTGCGCCAGCGGTCAAGATTGGTAGTAAGATGACGTGCAAAATAGGTGGGCTTGTTAATAAGGCATTTGGAAATAATTGTTATATGTTCGCTGTATCTAACTATAATGGGATTAAATATCAAAATATAAGTATGAAACAGAGCGTTATGGAGATGAATTCATAGTAGTATGAAGAAGAAAGTTTTATTTTTAGTTAATCATGATGTCGTAATTTACAATTTTCGCTTGGAATTAGTAGAAAAACTTATTGAAGAAGGTTATGATGTCTATATATCATCGCCGTATGGCGAACGGATAGACGATCTCATTAAATTAGGTTGTCATTATTATGAAATTGTTATTGATCGTCATGGAATGAATCCATTAAAGGAAACAAAATTATTGAATGATTATTGCAAGTTGATCAAAGTGATTCAACCAGATATTATATTAGGATATACTATCAAGCCTAATATATATGGTGCAATAGCCGCACAAAGAAAAAATATTCCATTTGTAGCAAACATAACAGGATTAGGAACTGCTGTTGAAAATGCAGGATTAAAACAAAAGATCTTGATTCAGTTGTATAAGTTGGCATTTCGAAAGGTGCAAAGAGTATTTTTTCAAAATGAAGAAAACAGAAAGTTTTTTCTTGATAATGGGATTGCAATAGGAAAACATGCATTATTACCGGGCTCAGGAGTAAATTTGAAGAGATTTCCTTTATTAAAATATCCAGAAGATGATAAGATAATTCGTTTTGCTTTTATTTCGCGTATTATGAAGGAAAAGGGAATTGATCAATACCTTGAGGCTGCTAAGAAAATAAAAGAAAAATATCCAAACACAGAATTTCATATTTGTGGTTTTTGTGAGAAAGAGTATGAGGGACAACTTGAAGAACTGAATAATAATGGAATTGTGATATATCATGGAATGATACGGAATGTGTCAGATTTTTTGACCAATATACATTGTGTAGTTCATCCGACCTATTATCCAGAAGGAATAAGTAATGTTTTGCTGGAGGCATGTGCTTCTGGAAGACCGATTATTACTACAGACAGATCCGGGTGCAGGGAAGTTGTGGATGATGGTGTGAATGGGTATATGATCCTGCAGAAGGATAGTGACGCTTTAATAGTAGCAATTGAAAAATTTATAAATCTTTCAAAAGGTGAAAAAAGAAGCATGGGTGTCGAAGGTAGACATAAAGTAGAGCAACAGTTTGATCGGCAGATTGTTATTGATGCATATATGAAAGAGATTGAGGAATAAAGATGGTAAAAGTTCTCCATTACATTGGGCTATTGGAATTTGGAGGATCACAATCTTTTGTGATGGAAATATATCGTAAGATAGATAAAACCCAACTTCAGTTTGATTTTGTGACATTCCCAAATCAGAAGGGGAAAGGGTTTTATGATGAAATTATTAATTTAGGAGGAAGAATTTTTGAGGCACCTCAATATGATGGGAAAAACCACTTAGATTTTGTGAAATGGTGGAAAAATTTTTTTGATGTACATGAAGAGTATAGCATTTTTCATGTGCATGTTAGAAGTGTGGGCAGCATTTGCATTGATATAGCACATCAATATGATATTTTTTGCATTGCGCATAGTCACAGCACCTCAAATGGAAATGGAATAAGGGCAACTATTAAAAATATGATGCAATATTTTATTCGCTATAAAGCTGATTATATGTTTGCTTGTTCTGAAATTGCTGGGAGATGGTTGTTTGGGAAGAATGTTGACAAAAAGAATAATTATCGAGTAATATCCAATGCGATTGATGCACAAAGATTTAATTATGACGAGAGCAAACGTTTGGAGGTTAGAAAAGCATTACATATAGAAGACAAATTTGTTGTAGGTCATGTCGGAAGAATGACCGAACCCAAGAATCACATTTTTTTAATTAAAGTATTTTCTGTTGTTTGCAAGCTTAGAGATGATGCTAGATTACTTTTGATTGGTGATGGGGAACTGCGTGATATGATTGTGGACGAAATCAGAAAAAATAAAATAGAAGATAAAGTGTTGATTCTGGGAAGTAAAAATAATACCGAAGATTATTATCAAGCAATGGATGTTTTTATATTTCCGTCATTATGGGAGGGACTTGGGATAGCTGCGATTGAGGCCCAAACAGCAGGTCTTCCGTGTATTGTGTCAGAAAAAATACCACAAGAGGCTATTTTGGATAAGGAATTGGTTAAGGTAATGAAATTGTCTGATGAACCAAGACTGTGGGGAGAAGCAATAGTAAATTCACAAATTGACTCTCGTTCTGGACGAGTTGAGCTGATCCGAAACGCAGGGTATGATGTTACGCAAAATGCTATAATCATGCAAAAATTTTATATCGATGTGGCAGAAAAAGAAGGAAATAAGAGAGTATGTATTTGATACGTTTAGATGATGCTTCTGAATATATGGATATTGAAAAATGGAAGAGAATGGAAGCGCTGTTGGATAAGTATGATATAAAGCCTATTTATGGTATTATACCAAACAATAAAGATTCAGAACTTCTAAAATATGAAAAAGTAGAGCGGTTTTGGAAAATAATGCGAGATTGGAGAGACAAGGGATGGATTCCAGCATTACATGGTTTTACACATGTTTTTGAAACTGACGAAGGAGGAATTAATCCTGTTAATAATAGGAGTGAATTTGCTGGTGTTGCATTAGATATTCAGAAACAAAAAATTAGAGAGGGTTATAAGATTATTAAGGGCGAGGGGATTGAACCTAAGATATTTTTTGCACCAGCGCATACATTTGATAGAAATACATTGATTGCGTTGAAAGAAGAGAGCCCTATTAGAATTATATGTGATACAGTTGCAAATGATATTTATGAAGAAGATGGTGTTTATTTTATACCACAACAGTCTGGAAGATGCAGAAAGTTGCCGTTTAGATTGACCACATTTTGTTACCATCCAAATATAATGGAAGATGCAGATTTTGATATGTTGGAAGAGTTTTTGAAAAAACACATAGAAAAGTTTTCGGTGTTTAAAAATCAAATGTTAAAAAGTAGGAAATACGGGATTAAAGATAAGCTGTTTCGTAAAATATACTTTGCAAGAAGGAAATGAAAATGGTTAGTTTTAAGGAAAATTATGAAGTTATAATTGTTGGTGGTGATCATCATAATGGATTAGGTCTTGCAAGAATTTTTGGAATTAATAAAGTTAAGGTGCATAGTTTTGTTATTTCAGAGAATTTGAAAAGTTTTTTGGCAAAGTCTAAATATGTATATGATTGTCATATTTGTGCAAATGAACGGCAAGCATTTGATGCAATTGTAAGCATATTTGGTAGTGTGCGTGAAAAATTTTTCATTATTCCATATTCTGACGCTGCTGCACTTGAGTTAGACTTGCGATTATATGAGTTTAAGGGATTTATGATACCCTCTATTAAAGAAAAACAGGGATTGATTGCCGAATTGATGGATAAAAGCAATCAATATCAATTCGCCAAAGAGAACGGCATTAAAATGGCGCAAACAATTACATATTATTTTGATCAAAAAAATGCTAAATTATCTATGAAATACCCATGTATTGTTAAACCTGTTATAAGCGCGGAAGGAGATAAGAGAGATATTGCAATATGTAATTCAGAAAATCAATTGTTAAATGTATTAGAGAAATTGAGAGAAAAACATTACAAAAGAGTATTAATACAAGAATATCTTACAATTGATTATGAAATTGATGTATTTGGATGTGTCTTAAAACAGAAACCTTTTTTTTGTCAAATTCCAACAAAAACAATAAGGTCTTGGCCTGTAAAAGGTGGAACCAATAGCTATTCGGAAATATTAGTGGAAACGGATATAATAAAGAAATGTTCTGTTATTATAGATAGTCTTAGAAAATTAGGCTTTTATGGATTGTATGACATAGAACTATTTGTTGTAGGTAAAGATGTTGTATTGAATGAAATTAACTTCCGTAATTCAGGGGATGTATATATGGGAATATCTCAAAACTATTATTATCCATATGCCTGGACAGAAGATTATATGGGAGAAAAAATTGATATATATACAAATCCTCAACAAAGTGCTTTCGCAATGACAGAATGTGCCGACATTAGAAATGTAATTGTAAGAAATATTTCTTTTCTTAGTTGGTTGAAAGATTATCATGCCTGTAAAGATTATGCGTTGCGCTTTAAAGGAGACAATAAACCAGCTGTTTGTAGATATTTTTATTATTTTAAGCAAATGATGAAAGGAAAGCGTTTATAGCGAACGACTATTAACTATCATTTGTTAGATTGGAAAATATATGAAAGTGCTAGTATTAACGGATAAGTATTATCCAAAGCCATATGCTAATGCTGTTTGTGCACAAGCATTGATTGATGAATTGAATAAACAAAAAATTGAAGTAACTGTTTTGGCTTATAAAGATTGTGGAGTGCAGAGCGTTGAAAGTTGGAAAGGTAACCCTGTGACTTATGTAAAACCTGATTTAAGGCAGAGGCTTTTCTATTATGCAGATAACCTTGGAACAACAAAAAAAGCCGTTGTAGCTAGAAAAATTGCAAAGGTTTTAAATAGATCAAGAAAAATATTTTTGATACCTTGGCAGCCAATGTATTCTTTTTCTATGCCCCAAAAAATATTAAAAAAGATAAATGAAAATTATAAAGAGACATGCTTTGATGCGATTATATCAATCTTAAATCCTTTTGAACTTTCTGTGGCTGCTTGCAAATTCAAAACAAAACATCCACATATACCAGTTATTGTTTATGCAGTTGATACTTTAAGAAATAATTATATTAAGGGAAATTATGCATTTGCTAATGGTTATTTTTGGGAAAAAAGGATATTAAAAAAATGTGACAAGTATTTTTATATGAAAGCAAGAAGAAAAGAGTTTTTACCTAAAAGGTATGATACATATAGAGAAAAATTGATAGAAGTGGATTTGCCTCGTTTAGAAATAAAAAATCTTAAGGAAATAGTGCCATATAATTTTAAAAATTTTTCTGAAAATTGGGTATATGCGGGGTCGATGGGGGGAATTCACTATGATTATAAGGAAATGCTGGCAATTTTTGAAAGGGTCTCTTACAACAGAAATTGTATATTACATATGTACATAAGGGGGAGTGAAGCAGAAAAAATAAAACAATTGGCTAAGGACAGAAATTTGCCGATAGAAATTCATGGATATGTAGATCAATGCGTTTTAAATTCAATTATGGCGAGCTGTGATGTATTAGTTACATTAAAAACTAGTAGTCATATATCGGCGAAAATTTTCGAATGCATATCTTATCAAAAACCAATTGTGCATTTTTCAGGAGTGGAAAATGATCCAAATATTGAATATTATGAAAAAAGTTCAGCATATAAAGTAGTAAAAATGTTCAACCCTGATAGAAATAGGGAAATTGCTGAATTGGAAAAATATTTAAATTCAATTAAGAGTTTAAGGATTGAAAAGAAACAAATTGAAGAATTGTATAGAGATAGTACACCGAAATATTCAGTACAAACAATATTGAAGTGTATATATATGGATAAATGAGGTTTATAAAGTAGAAAGAGGAGAGTATTAGTAACATGATTCGAACTAAAATTAGTTTCCTAGATAGATATGTAATAATGATGTCACTGATACCGATATTACAAAGTTATGGATTTAAAACTTTCCCGTGGATAACATTTGCTGATATATGGTTAATAATTTTTTTGATTGCATTTTTTCTAAAAGACACAGCCGGAAATAGATGTGAAAAAAATATATGCATATTAATTATTTATATTTTGGCTCAAGCTGTTATAACGGTTGCATTAGATAATAGTTCAGATATTGTGGATACTTTGGGCACAGCTGCAAGGCTTTCATTACTTATGTTACCAGTTGGACTAGTTATACCAAATAATTCCGATAATTATACAGTACTAAAACCCTTTAGAATTGTAGGTGTGATTAGTTCTTTTTATGGGATTTTACAGTTTGTTTTGGGAAATTTTTTTAGAATCTCTCTTAGCCCATACATCCCTTTTTTGCCCATTTTACGAATCGGGATGGACACGCAGCAATTGGGATGGATTAATTATGGCTGGTTGGTTAGGGCTCGTTCATGGTTCCCAGAGCCTGCTTCTTTTGCCATATATTTGTTGTTAGTATTGTCGATGGAGTTGTTTATTCTAAAAGATATAAAGAAAATATGGATGACAAGTTTGATATATATTTGTGGGATTTTTGTTGCAAACTCATCTTTGGGAACTATGGGGTTATTAATAATTGTATTTTTTGTGCTTTTGAATTGGTTTTTCACAAGAAAAAAGCACATATCTAAAATGATAGCTGTATTGTTAATTATTTTTATTCCGATTATTGTTTTGTTTGTTATTAAGACAGGATATATTGGAAGATTTATGGAGCACACATTTGTTAATGGAAGTATATTACAACAATCACATTTCGCAACAGTTGGGAATGTATTTAAATCTGAATCTAATATTGTGCAGATAATCTTTGGGCATGGGTTACAGCAAATTGACGATAATTATCTGCCGGGATGGATTAGGATCTATTATGCGCTAGGAATTATAGGAATTTTTCTGTATTTGGTATTTTTTATCGATCTTTTCAGAAAAAGTAGCAGCGGAAAAAGAAGTATTATTTTGTTGTTTGTTATATTAAACATTGGAACAGAGATTATCGTAGGATGTTATTTTCTGCTATTTGTTTCATTGTTAGCATTATTGAATGAAGAGGAAAGCTGTAATACAAATATTATAGAAAGAGGTAATAAATAGTGCCAGAAATAAAAGATAATATTTTTGAAACAAATTATAAACATGTTATCTCTCTTGGCTTTTTTTGCTCAGTTGCATTGGAATTAGAACGGAAAGGGTTAAGAGATGCATCATATCCGTTTGATTGGTTGATTTCTGATTTCCAAGGAGTTATAAAAGTAATTGAAAATAGATTTTATGATTTCCTGAATATTGATTTTTTTTCTCAGAATAAAGAGTGTATGCATATATTCAAAAATAGTAAATATAATATTGAGTTCTATCATGATTTTACGGCATATAAACCATTGGGGGATCAAATTGATATGGTGAAGAATAAGTATACAAGGAGAATTAAAAGATTTTACAGTGATATTAAAGAACCAACTTTATTTGTCCGCTATATTAAGGATGAATCGGAATTATGTTGGATTGAAAGCAATATGGTGAAAATAAATCAATTGTTAAAATCATTTTGTAAGTACAATGATATAGTTTTTGTGGGGAATATGGGATTGACATCTGAGAAAATAGGCATATATTCTGTTATAAAAGATAAAAATGATAGTGTAGCAAGAATGTTCTTGCTGAAAAATTTAGAATTAAATACAATGATTGAGTCCATCCCGAATGAAAATAAGGAACGCAATCTGGAACTTTACAAAAGAAAAGCAAATTATAGAATGGATATTAGAACTCGTTTAAAGAAGAAGTTTGAATCAAAAATAATCTATAAAATCAAAAGAAAGTATGCTTGGTATAGACAGTATAGTTGAGATTATCAGAGAATATTAGTAATGGCCAATCCATTATCTGCTGATAATCTATTTCTTATATTTGAAATTATTAGAAATGGACTAAAAGTAGCTACTTTATATCCTAAAAACGTTGGTTTGTAAATTATTAGTGATTTGGCAAAGGCGGTAAAAGCAAGGTTTTTTTAAACTTATACTAAAAAAAATAGAGAGAAATGAGCATATAATGAATAATAATGGAAAATATAAATATTTAGTTAATAATACTTTATTATTTGCAGTTAGTTCGTTTGGAACTAAAATAATGACCTTTTTATTGGTGCCGTTATATACCAATATACTTAGCACCTCTGATTACGGAATTGCTGATGTTATAAGTACAACTGTAGGGTTGTTACTTTATATTTTGACATTGAATATTTCGTCAGCTGTATTAAGATTTGCAATTCGTGATAGTGAAAACAAAGAAAGATATTTGAAATTTGGTCTAAAAATACTGTCCATTGGATTTGTTATTCTTTTTTTTGTGGTGCTTGTTGTTTGGCTCTTAAAAATTATAGATTGTCCAAATTATTGTTTTGTTTTATTTTTATTTATTTATATTGCTACAGTTTCCAATGATTTGCTTTCAAATTATTTGAGAGCAATAAACAAGATTAAGAGTGTTGCAATAGCAGGCGTGTTAATAACTATGAGCACGATTAGTTTCAATATACTGTTTTTGGTTATATTTAAATGGGGGCTTTATGGTTACTTGTTATCCCTGTTCTTGGGGCAATTTATATCTTGTGTGTATTGCACTATCGTTATTAATCCGATATATGCTATTGGTAGTAATAAGAGTATTGACAAGAAGACTAAAATAAATATGTTAGTTTTTAGTGTACCACTTATTTTTAATGGGGTTGGGTGGTGGATTAATCTTAATTTGGATAAATACTTTATCATATGGATATTGGGAGTTGCTGAAAATGGTATTTACTCAGTTGCTTCGAAAATTCCAGCGATTTTATCTAGTTTTTCAGGGATTTTTTCTCAAGCATGGCTACTGTCGGCAATTAAGGAATATGATGAAGAAGATGATGAGCGTTTTTTTACTAATATATTTTCGGTATATAATTTAGTTGTAATTGGAACAAGCTATATTCTTATTTGTTTTAATGATGTGATTTCTCGGTTTATGTATGGAGTTGAATTTATTCAAGCGAAAGAGTATACTTGTATTCTTGTTGTAGCGACTGCATTTAGTTGTTTAAGTGGTTTCTTGGGAAGTATATATTCAGCAATGATAAAAACTAAAATTATTGCATATTCAACGGTTTTTTCATCGATTGTTAATTTTGCCCTAAATTGTGTGTTAATTCCACAATACAAACTTTATGGGGCGGCGTTTGCAACATTGGTGTCTTTCTTTGCTATTTATTTACAAAGATTATTTTTCTTAGAGGGGCATAAGGAGTTAAAAAGAAAAGGGATTAAATACTTATTGGCAGATGGCTTGTTAATAATGCAAGTGATAATTCGAGAAAAGATCAATATAAGTAGTAATATTTATTTGCAATTGCTATTTATACCAATATATATCTTAATTTTTAAAAAGGAGATAAAATTTTTGGCTCAGATTATTTGTAATATTATTAAAGAGAGACTAGCTATGAAAAGGCAATCATAAATTAGTTAAAAAATATATTGATCATGGTATACAGACCTCTTATTTGAGGTTAAATTATACTTCGTCAGTGAGCATCTTCCTGATGAATCTGACAAGATTGCTGACACAATGTCCAAGCGTATTGTGGTGAGACTGGTCTTCAGAACTATTGGTATCATAATAAGCTTTGAAGGTGGCGTTGGTTCTAGCAACGCCCTGTATAGTAGATTCTCACGAAGTTATATAATTTACTCTTATAGTCTGATATTGATGTTCACTATCTTTTGTTGTTGTAGACGTGATAGAACTAATTGCTTAGAGTGAAAAAGTATACTAACAAAATCCAGCAAATAAACAATTCGGATAGAGGTAGCTGTAATGAATGCGCTGTAATTGAGCAGTTAAATTGCTGAAAAAATCAAAAGACCATAGTATATGAATTGTATTGAAATACGATATTTAAAGAAAGGAAATATGTGATAATTAGCTTCCTGATTATCATAAGAAAAAAGAATGACATACGAAAATGTTTTAACCGTCGTTGACGAGATGAGAAATTTAAAGCAATTGTTTATTAATAAAAATAAGTATAATAGATTTATGAAAGATAATTATCAATTTAAAAATATTTTGAATGGAGGGAGATGTTTTATATTAGGAAGCGGACCATCTTTAAAATTGCAAAATTTAGATGATTTGGCAAATGAATTTGTTATTACAGTAAATAATATAGCGAGAAGTGATTTTTTCTCTCATTTGAAAACGAATGTTCATATATGGGAAGATCCGGTATTTTTTGATGAAAAAGATACAAAAGAGGAAGCATTAAAAAGATTTACTATGGTCAATACTGAAGACAATAAACCTGTAGTAATGGTTCCGGTTAGACACAAATCATATATTGAAGCAAATGATATTGATAAAGAAGTGAGTATTCATTACTATAATCCGATCTATGTGTTTCACAAAAAATATGATAAAGAGTTTAATTTTTGTAAATCGGTACCAGGTTTTCATACTGTAGTGGGTGAAGCAATTGCATTGTCAATTTATATGGGGGCTAAAGAGATTTATTTATTGGGATGCGATTGTACATCAATCTTGACATATATAGGTGCATTAACTGACCAAATTGAAGCTCAGTATGCATATGAGTTTAGCGAGAAAGAGAAAAATAAATATTACATTAATCATTATAATTATTATAATAATAATAGCGAAGCACCGTATTATACTGCATATAAAGTTATACAACAATATCGTTATTTGAGGGAGTATTGTTATAAGAGAGGTATAAAATTGATTAATGCTACGAAAGGTGGGATATTAATTGAATTAGAACGAAAAGATTTGGAGGATATTTTATAGTAGGAGACTTAATCAAAAATTAGGTTAAGTATAGCATTGGTTCATGATACCATATGATGCGTAGGATGCATTGCAATAAAGATCATATAATATAAAATGTTGAATTGAAACAAATTAATGCTATAAGAAAATTGTAGATGAAGATTATGTGGTTTTGTTATAAAAAATAATGAAAAGAGGATTTGTATGATGATGAAAACGGTTGCCTTTATGCCGATTAAACTGAATAATGAGAGGGTTCCAGGTAAAAATTTGAAACCTATGGATGATGGAAAAATATTAATTTCTTTTATGCTTGAAACTTTGTTTCAGGTGAAAAAAGATGGAATTGTAGATGATATAGTTGTTTTTTGCAGTAGTGAAAAAATCAAGGAGTATTTACCCGATTATGTTAATTGGGTAAGAAGACCTGAAATTTTGGATTCTCAGAAGGCGACTAGCAATGATATTATTCGAGAATTTTTGAAAGTATATAATGCTGATTTATATGCAATGTGTCATGCAACCTCACCGTTTATCAGAAAGGAACATATCGAAGAGTGTATAAATGCTGTAAAGAGTGGAAAATTTGATTCTGCGTTTTCGGGGAAAAAGATACAAAATTTTATGTGGAAAAACAATTCGCCATTGAATTTTGAAAGATCATGTTATCCAAGAACACAGGATTTGGAACCAATATATGAAGAATTACCAACACCTTATGTTTTTTCAAGAAAGGTATTTGAAGAGACTGGGGGAAGGACTGGTAGAACTCCATATATTGCAGAGTGTTCAAATATTGAAGCAATAGATATAGATAATCCGGAAGACTTTGAATTGGCAAATAGAATATATATGTCAGGTTTATATAAAAAAGATTTATAAGAGGAAAAAATGATTAAATTAATGGATAGTTCCATTCGAGATGGTGGAAACGTAAATGATTGGAAGTTTGGAAAAAGGGTAATAGACGGTATTATAAAGAATCTTGTTGAATCAAAAATTGATATAATAGAATTAGGTTATCTGAAGGATGTTACCTATACCGAAAGTAAGACTTTGTATAATACAGTTTCTGAAGCTAAAAATAATATACCTACATATGTTGGAAGAACAGAATTTTCTCTAATGGTACAAGAAGATAAATGGGATTGGAATAAACTTGAATTATGTGATGGAGTGATAAAACATATTCGGGTCTCATTTCATAAAACTGATATCAGGGAAGGATTAGAACTTTGCAAAAAAGTTATTGCTTATGGTTATGTATGCCATTGTAATCCAATTAATATTATGGGGTATAATGATAAAGAATTATTAGATTTGATTGATAATATTAATGAAATCAGACCAGATTATTTTACGATAGTTGATACATTTGGGTCCATGAAGTTAGATGATTTAAGGCGAATAGAATCTCTGCTCCACAATAATCTTGATTTGAAAATAAAAGTTTCGGTTCATTTACATGAAAATTTGGGATTGGCATTTTCGCTAGCACAAGAATTTATATCTTATTTTGAAAATAAGAGAGATTTATTTGTTGATTCTTCATTGTATGGGATAGGAAGAGTTCCAGGGAATTTATGCCAAGAACTTGTGATGGGGTATTTGAATTCGGAAAAGCAAGGGGATTATGATATTGATCCAGTATATGATGCCATTGATGATTTTATTATTTCTATTAAAGAAAAATCACCATGGGGATATGCATTGCCATATGCGTTATCGGCAACGTTCAATTTACATCGAACATATCCAGAATATTTGATGAAGAAAGGAAAATTGAAAACAAAAGATATCAAAGCAATTCTTCAATCGATTATACCATCGGAAAAGGTTATTTATAATGAGAAATATATCGAAGATTTATACCAAAAATATATTGATGCGGATGCTGATAATAGCATGTCACCCAAAGAATTAGAAAAGATATTTAAAGGTAATAATGTTGTAATTATTGCCCCTGGAGATTCTATTTCTAAGGAGTGTGCAAAAATAGAAGATTATATAAAAAATAATAGATGTATAACCGTTAGTGTAAATTTCGATGGAAATTATATAAATCCAGATTTCTATTTTTACACTAACCCTAAGAGGTATAGTTATGATAGCGTAAATATTGATTCTGAAAAAGTTATTGCAACTTCAAATTTGCTAAAGAACTCTGTAAAGGCTAGGTATATAGTAAATTATAAAGAGATATCTAAACATAAAGGAATATATAATGAAGACAGTGTTCTTATGCTTATTAAATTAATGATAGGAATAGGAATAAAAAAAATTGTATTGGCAGGTTTTGATGGATTTAGTGGAAAAATAAATCATTTTGATTCCTCTATGGATAACCATTATTTCGAAAAAAATAATAATATGGAAGTAAAACATATTCTTGCTTTATATTCTAACAAAGTATGCATAGAGTTTATTACGAGAAGTTCTTACCTGAATGATGAAAAATGAATATAGAAAAGGAAAATTAGTTAGCGCATAATAAGTTCATATAAGAAGTAAAATTTGATACTATAGAATAATGAGGATAAAGTATGTCAATTTTTAAAAATAAAATATTAATGATTACTGGTGGAACCGGTTCTTTTGGAAATGCGGTATTAAATCGGTTTCTCCAAACTGACATAAGGGAAATTAGAATTTTCTCTAGAGATGAAAAGAAACAAGATGATATGCGTCACGAGTTTCAAGCAAAAATGCCGGAAGTGGCGGACAAAATTAAATTTTACATAGGAGATGTACGAGACTTGGCATCTGTAAGAGGGGCTATGCAGGGTGTAGATTATGTTTTTCATGCTGCTGCTTTGAAACAGGTTCCTTCATGTGAGTTCTTTCCAATGGAAGCTGTTCGCACGAATGTAATTGGTACAGATAATGTATTGACAGCGGCTATTGAAGCAGGTGTAGAATCTGTAATCTGCTTGTCGACGGACAAGGCTGCCTATCCGATCAATGCGATGGGAATTACGAAAGCAATCGAGGAGAAAGTGGCGGTTGCCAAATCGCGTATGTCGGGAAAAACGAAAATCTGCTGTACAAGATATGGCAATGTAATGTGTTCCAGAGGTTCGGTTATTCCACTTTGGATTGATCAGATTAAGGCAGGCAATCCAATTACAGTAACAGAACCATCCATGACACGTTTTATCATGAGTTTGGAAGAGGCTGTTGATCTTGTTTTGTTCGCGTTCGAGAAAGGCGAGAATGGAGATCTTCTTATCATGAAGGCTCCGGCATGTACAATTCAGACACAGGCAGAGGCAGTATGCGAACTTTTCGGAGGCAAGAAAGAAGATATTAAAGTGATTGGTATTCGCCACGGTGAGAAGATGTATGAAACATTGCTTACGAACGAGGAATGTGCGAAGGCAATTGATTTTGGTAATTTCTATCGTGTACCGGCAGATAATCGTGGATTAAACTATGATAAGTATTTTAAAGAGGGCGATGAGAAGAGAAATACTTTGACAGAGTTTAATAGTAATAATACGAGAAGATTGAATCTTGAGGAAACAAAGGAAACGATGTTAAAGCTTGCATACATACAGGAAAGATTAGCTGAGAATTAAATAGTTGTAGTTTAATAAATCACAAAGGATAAATACAAATGAACATATTGATAATTGGTAATGGATTTGATTTAGCACATGAGCTAGAAACTTCTTATTCAAATATTCTAGATTTCTTTGAAATAGTACAGAGTTCTTTTATAAAGAGGAATGATGTACTAGAATTTTGTAAATTTAAGTTGAATAATTATAAAGTGTCGCAGTTTCTTAAAGAGTATATTAAGGCTGTTTTTGCATCTACAGAAATAGAAGAGGGACAAATAAAAAATTCCAATCCGTTGATACAGGAAATATACGAAAAATTAACGGATAATATTTGGTATACATATTTAAATGAATTATATAAAAAAAAGAAAATGAGAGGAAATAACTGGATTGATTTTGAGAGTGAAATTAGTGGAATAATAGAGCAAATTGATAGGGAACAAGAAAATTTGGATATGCCTTTTGACATCAATAAAATACGTGAAGATGAAAAAGTGAAAATTTTTATGTCGCGATTGCAATCTATTATTAATAGCAAGGCAGAAATTAATATATCAACGTATGATGATTTTTTGAAAAAGTCATATTCTGATTTGAATCGGTTAATTCGATGTATTGAGATTTATTTGATCGAATGTATAGATAAACAGGAGATACATCTTTTTTCGCAAGATATAATACAATGTAATGCGGAAGCTGTATTATGTTTTAATTACACGCATACATATGAGAGGGTGTATGCTAAGAGAAAAAACGTAACAATACATTATTTACATGGAGAAACAAATAGCAGGGATAAATCATTTAACAATATTGTGTTGGGAATTGATGAATATTATAAAGGTAAAGATAAAGACAGACACACAAATTACAACATATATAAAAAATTCACACAAAGAATTATAAAAGAAACAGGTTTTCAATATAGGGATTGGATAGCAAAAATGAATTCTGCCAGCAAAGATTGGAGATCTTTATCTGAAAACAAGAAATATGAACACGAATTACCAAACAATGTGTATATTTTTGGACATTCGTTAGATATCACGGATAAAGATGTTATCAAAGATTTTATAGATAGAGATGATGTAAAAACAACAGTGTTTTATCATGACAAACAGCAACAAACGCAACAAATTGCAAATTTGGTAAAACTTCTTGGACAAAAAAAATTTATTTCGATGATCAATAAAGTACCCCAAAGGATTTGCTTTGTCTCACAAGATGAAATGAAAAAGTATTGTAAATAGAAAGTTAATGTATATATTAATTGTGAGGAATAATTAAAAATTTTATGAAAAAACTACAAAATCTGAAATGGAAAGAAAATGGAAAACTGAAACTTATGATTATCGTCGGAACGCGCCCGGAGATTATACGTCTTGCGGCGGTAATCAATAAAACCAGAAAATACTTTGATGTATTGTTGGTGCATACGGGACAGAATTACGACTATAATTTGAATGGTGTATTTTTCAAGGATCTGAAACTTGCGGATCCGGAAATTTATCTGAATGCGGTTGGACAAGATCTCGGCGAGACGATGGGAAATATTATATCAGAGTCTTATAAGGTGATGGCTGAATTGAAGCCGGATGCAGTGTTGGTTCTGGGAGATACGAATTCATGTCTTTCCGTAATTGGAGCGAAACGTTTGCATATTCCGATTTTTCACATGGAAGCGGGAAATCGCTGCAAGGATGAGTGTCTTCCGGAAGAAACAAATCGTAGAATTGTGGATATTATTTCGGATGTTAACATGGCTTATTCGGAACATGCGAGACGTTATCTGGCTGACACCGGACTTCCGAGAGAGCGTACTTATGTGACGGGATCGCCTATGGCGGAAGTGTTACATAATAATTTGGAAGAAATTGAAGCATCAGATATTCATGCAAAGCTTGGCTTGGAAAAAGGTAAGTATATTTTGTTATCTGCGCACAGAGAAGAGAATATTGATACAGAAAAAAACTTTACGTCATTGTTCAATGCAATCAATAAGATGGCGGACAAGTATGATATGCCGATCCTCTATTCCTGTCACCCACGTTCTCGTAAGAGAATTGAAGCAACGGGATTTAAACTTGATTCAAGAGTCATCCAGCATGAGCCATTAGGTTTTCATGATTATAATTGCCTGCAGATGAATGCGTTTTGTGTGGTTTCGGATTCTGGTACATTACCGGAGGAATCATCCTTTTTCACATCGGTGGGACATCCTTTTCCAGCGGTGTGCATTCGTACATCTACAGAACGACCAGAAGCTTTGGATAAAGGCGATTTTATTTTATCAGGAATTGATGAAAAAGGTTTATTACAAGCGGTGGATGTTGCTGTCGAGATGAATGCAAATCGGGATCTTGGCATTCCGGTTCCGGATTATACAGATGAGAATGTTTCGGATAAAGTAGTGAAGATTATTCAGAGTTATACCGGTGTTGTAAATAAGATGGTATGGCGCAAGGAACAGTAGAAGTTTGTATTATAAAAATCGGAGGCTATTGATGAATATTTTGGTTACAGGCGCAAGGGGAATGGTTGGAACGGCTCTTGTAAATAATTTGAAAAATATCAGAGATCATAAGAATCAAACCAGACCGAATATTCATATTGATGATATCTATGAATATGATATGGATTCTACGGCAGAAGATCTGGAACGTTATTGTGAACAGGCTGATTTCGTTTTTCATTTAGCGGGAGTCAATCGACCGGAAAATCCGGATGAATTTATGAGGGGCAACTTCGGTTTTACATCGGAGTTGCTTGCTTGTTTAAAAAAATACCAGAATAAAGCAACAATCATGCTTTCGTCATCGATTCAGGCAACACTGGCAGGGCGATTCGGTGATTCTGAATATGGAAGAAGTAAGCTTGCCGGAGAACAACTACTTTTTAATTACGGGAAGGAAACTGGTGCTAAGATAGCAGTTTATCGTTTTCCGAACCTTATGGGACATAGCAGACCGAAGTATAATTCCGCAGTTTCAACTTTTTGTTGGGCAGTTGCCAATGATGAACCGTATACGGTAAATGATCGATCGACAGAGTTGGAACTTTTGTATATTGATGATTTGGTAGAGGGCATGTTTGATCTGTTGGAGGGCAAGGAGCAGCATTGCACATTTGATGGTGTTGTAACTGTTCTATGTAATCAGGGATCGTATTGTTGTGTGCCGGTTACACATAAGGTGACATTGGGAGAAATTGTTGACCTACTGGAACAATTCAAGATGCAGCCCCAGACGCTTCTTATGCCGAAGATGCCGGATGGTTCGTTTGCAAAGAAGTTGTTCAGTCTGTATCTGACATATCTTCCAAAAGATAAGTTTGCATATCCTTTGAAAATGAATGTGGATGAGCGTGGTTCTTTTACGGAGCTTATGCATACGCAGGATTGTGGGCAGGTTTCTATTAATATCAGTAAGCCGGGGATTACAAAAGGACAGCATTGGCATAACAGTAAATGGGAGCTTTTTATTGTTGTGGCAGGCCATGGTTTGATCCAGGAACGAAATATTAATACCGGTGAAATGGTGGAGTTTGAAGTTAGTGGGGAGAAGATTGAGGCGGTCTATATGATTCCGGGATGGACGCATAATATTATTAATTTGAGTGAGACGGAGAATCTGGTTACGGTGATGACTTGTAATGAGGTGTTTGATAAGAGGAGACCGGATACGTTTGGGGAAGTGGTTTAAATTAAAAAAGAGGATTTGTTGTTCTTTTAGTTTTATATCTGAAAAAATGCCAGAATATACAGTTCTTTAATTAGAGAAAGGATTAACTGTCACAAGATATTTTTTTTGTGAATGCCTGTTTTGATCCAAATAGCCTGCAAATAAAAAGTCAAGGCTAAATTAAAGAACATTGAAAATTTTATACAGGTTGAAAATTAGGTATCAAAATAAGACCACCACACCAGTGCTGGTCTGAAAATTATAATGATGATTAGGATTCTGGAAGAGATGAAAGATATTCTTTCACTCGTCCGTAATAGATTCTTAGAAACTTGTTGGCACCTGCAGTCATATAGACATAGTAAGGCTTGCCTTGTGCCCGCTTCTTGTCTAAGAACTGATACACAGGATCATCCTGTGGGTGTGTTTTTATTAAAACATCCATTACCTGAAATAAGGTCTTTCTAAGATCAGATGAGCCTCGTTTTGAAGTTGGAACACTTTTTTGTTCATAACTTCCCGATTCATTAACACCGGGATCTACACCAGCAAAAGCAGTAATAGCACCTTTATGGGTAAAACGGGAAACATCACCAATCTCAGCCATCAATTGAGGACCAAGCGAAGCACCAACCCCTTTCATCGCCATAACAATAGGATACTCTGGGAGTTTGGATGCAGTTTCATTCATAAGTGTGCGTAGTGATTCAACGGTTGTAGAAGCACTGTTAAGCTGGTTTACAGCCTGCTTGATAATAAGCTTTGTAATGTCATCCTTAGGAAGTACAGGAACAAGTTCCTTTGCTTTTCCATAGATTTCCTCAGCTTTGGATTGGCTGAAGTTGTACTTCTTACGTTTGCACCAGTTTTGATAATGGACGATAAAGGCATTCAGAGACATTTTACGGACACAGTCCACATGCCAGTATGTAGATGCAAAATCAACCCATTTCTGGCTGCCGTCACTGCGTGCAGGACTGTCAAAGTAAGTATTAACACCAGGATAGGTTTGGTCAAGGATGCCGATAAGATTATTTTTCATAGCCGTCTTGTGCTTCATGTAAAAGCCGAACTGACGGTTCATGGTTTTGAGCTGATTGCGTAATTCATCCATAACATTATACTGTTTAAGATTTTGCCATTTGTCAAGAGCATATCGGGCAATCTTAATAGCATCCGCTTTATCAGATTTCACTTTACGAAGAGAATCATTATCAAAGTCTTTGATAAGTTTTGGGTTAATGGCACTGACGAAAAGATTTGCCTCTGAAAGCTGATGGGCGAGGGCTTCATAGTAACGTCCTGTGTGCTCCATCACGATTCGGGACTCACCTTCAACAGAGTTGATGAGTTCTACAAGTGAATTGATATCACTGGCTGTGTGTTTGATTTCGAAAGGTGCGGAAACAATTTCACCGAAAGGTCGCATGATAGCAACCATACTCTTACCTTTTGAAACATCGATACCTACTGCGTTCATAAATTGTCACTCCTTAAGATTATTGCAATGGATAAATACCAGTTTTACTCATTGCCTATTCAATCTACTGTGGTGTGACGCGAATGCACCTATGGCGATTCAACCTGCATAAAACGAACGCTGCGAATGAGGAGCTGGTTATCAGTCTTAAAAACGGACGTGTAAGTCCAAGAAAGGAAGCCGATATACCGATTGCCCCATCATTATACAGCTTAAGCAATAAGATGGCTAACAACCTAACTGGTTGTTAAGTGCATTAACCAATTTATATTGTAGTAGTTAGGAGGCAGGAGTTATTGGTGTGCGCATCCGCGCATATTTTGAATATCAGGTTTTGCCTTATTTCAAAATCGCGGCGCAAGCCGCACATTCAACTCCTAACTGCTACCTCCTAACTGATTTTCAGGTTTTATCCATAATGCGGATGGCGGCCAAATCTTGTTCAAAGCTCCAGCGGGACGTTTCTTCGCCGCGCAGGCAGGCAAAAAAGTTGGTCAGCTCATCCACATAGGCGTTCTCTACAATGTTGTCGCTGTAGCGGTTGTCATGCTCAAAGCTGGTGTAGGTGTCCACAAACTGTTTGTCACCGTTCTTGAACTCATACAACGCTTTGGGGTTGCCCTCCCAGAACAGGTGCAGACCATCGCCAAAGCATTCAAAGTTGCGCACTGCCTTGGGGCTTACCACATCTGCTGCCAGCACACCCTGCGCGCCGGAAGCATGGCGCAGCAGCAGGGTAACGCAATCAGGATAGGGCAGCCCAAGGTCGCTGATGCTGTCCTCCTGCACGGTCACATGGGTCACATCGCCAAAGGCATCCAGCAGCCAGGGCAGGTCAATGCCAAAAATCTCGCGCACGCCGCCGGTGCGGGCGTTGCCCACAAAAAAGTTTTTGTAGTTTTCCCACGGGTGCCAATCCGGCAGGTACTGGCCAATATGGTAAATATAATGCACCGGCTTGCCGAATGCAGCCACCTGCTGCTTGATGTACTGAGTTTCGCGCCGGTAAAGCATGGTGGAAGAAAGAAACAGCAGCACGCCTTTTTCTTTTGCTTTTGCCATGTTTTCCTCATAGCCGTCAGCAACCAGATTCAGCTCGGTAAATACCGGCAGGCTGTTGTCCAGCAGCTCGCTGATGATGGCCGCGTGGGTCAGGGGAGCGGTGCAAACAAGGGCGGCGTCCGGGGCTTCGGCGGCAACGGCTTCAGCGATGCTGGGGTAAGCGGCGTCGATCAGGCCAAGGTCGGTGGCTTCCACCCGGCGGGATTCCGCCGTATCGACACCCGCAAT
>ENA-ORSQ01000284-ORSQ01000284.1-human-gut-metagenome-genome-assembly--contig:-NODE-284-length-36560-cov-8.063498_pt1 | contig 36560 bp, 31 predicted proteins | sample MGYA00241900_ERZ509164 | MGnify/ENA primary metagenome ERZ509164 (study PRJEB26280, sample SAMEA2338807) | human gut metagenome | biome: human gut; feature: human-associated habitat; material: faeces...
GGATCTGCTGCAAAAGGATAAAAAGTGGATCCGCCGCCACATCAACGGCAAGCGGATCGCCATGGTCTTCCAAGACCCCATGACCAGCCTCGACCCGACCATGACCATCGGCAAGCAGATCATGGAAGGAATGCTCTGGCACTTCAAAATGCCCAAAGCCGAAGCCTACAAAAAGGCGCTGGAGCTGCTGGAGGAGGTCGGCATCACCGACGCCGAAAAGCGGATGAAGAACTACCCCCACCAGCTGTCCGGCGGTATGCGGCAGCGTGTGGTCATCGCCATCGCCCTTTCCTGCGACCCCGACCTGCTCATCTGCGATGAGCCTACCACAGCGCTGGATGTTACCATCCAAGCCAAGATTCTGGAGCTGATCCGCAGCATCCAGAAGGAGCGCGGCATTTCGGTCATCTACATCACCCACGACCTCGGTGTTGTGGCCAAGGTGGCCGATTACGTGGATGTCATGTACGCGGGCAAGATCGTGGAGACCGGCACCATCGATGAAATTTTCTACGACCCCAAGCACCCCTACACGTGGGGTCTGCTGTCGGCCATGCCCGACCTCGATACCGCCGACGACCGCCTGTACACCATCCCCGGTTCGCCGCCGAACCTGCTGCATGAGAAGCCCGGCGACGCCTTTGCGCCCCGCAACCGCTTCGCGCTGAACATCGACGACAAGGTTGAGCCTCCCATGTTCAAGCTCAGCGATACCCACTACGCGGCCACATGGCTGCTGGACCCCCGCGCACCCAAGGTGGAGATGCCGCCGGAACTCAAGGAGCGGATCGCCCGGATGCGCACGGAAGCAAAAAAGATCGAGGAGGCGGAATAAATGGCAGAGCATACAACGGCCCCGCTGCTGAAGGTCGAGGGGCTGAAGCAGTATTTCCGCGTCAGCAAGAACTTCACGGTCAAGGCCGTGGACGACGTCAGCTTTGAAATTTACCCCGGCGAGACCTACGGTCTGGTGGGCGAGTCCGGTTCGGGCAAGTCCACCATCGGCCGCAGCATCATCCGCCTGTACGACCCCACTGCGGGCAAGATCACCTTCGACGGGCAGGACATCAGCGGACACCTCTCCCACACCCAGAACAGCACCCTGCGCACCCAGATGCAGATGATCTTCCAAGACCCGATGGCCTCTCTGAACCCCCGCAAAAAGGTGGAGGACATCATCGGCGAAGGGCTGGACATCCACCACATGTACAAAACGCAAGACGAGCGCCGCGAAAAGGTGGAGAAGATCCTCGCGAAGGTCGGCCTTGCGCCGGAGCACGCCGAGCGCTACCCCCACCAGTTCTCCGGCGGCCAGCGCCAGCGCGTCGGCATTGCCCGCGCCCTCATCATGAACCCGAAGCTCATCATCGCCGACGAGTGCATCTCGGCACTGGACGTGTCGATCCAGGCACAGGTCGTCAACCTGATGAAGGACATCCAGCAGGAGACCGGCACGGCCTACCTGTTCATCGCACACGACCTGTCCATGGTCAAGTACATCTCCGACCGTATCGGTGTGCTCCATCTGGGCCACCTGCTGGAAACGGGTACCACGGAAGAGATTTTCGCAAATCCCATTCATCCCTACACCCGGAGCCTGCTGTCGGCTATCCCGCTGCCGAACCCGGTGGTGGAAAAGCGCCGCGTGGCCGAGACTTACGACTATGCCACTTCCGGCATCGACTACAGCAAAGGCACCAGCCACCTCGTCAGCGGCAGCCACTATGTCAAGTGTACCGATGAAGAGTTTGCAAAGTGGTGCAAATAAAATGAAAACGCAAGTCTCTTGACAACCTGCGTTCTAACGTCTATAATGAAGACAAAGAAAGGTGCTGCCCGCACAGTGGTCAGCTCCCTCCTCTATCACGGAAATTTAAGAATAAATGACCGCTTGAGTTTGGTAGACTGTAGGGCGGTCATTTTTCTTGTCATTTTTTAGAATAGTGCTTTGCCCGAGGCTTGTCACGAAAGACATCCCTCGAGATCATCCATGTCACATTGATGACACCGATGATGACTGTGGCCAAAAGGTTCAGTGCAGAAAAAACGATATTCAAAATATCCATGATGGATTCCTCCTTCAAGTCTTTCATGTATAAATGATTAAGACCATCCGGAGGATGACAAAAATTGGACTTCCTCCGGACGGCACACGGAATGTGATGCCGAGGAGGGAGCATGACCGCTGCACTTGCAGGACAGCGCCTTTCTAATCACAGAATAACACAAATAGCAATGGATTTCAATGGCACGGCCCACCTCATATAGTGGGGCTCAAAATGTCTTCGGGCAGGACGTTGTATTCCACACGGAAATTTGGTATCATATACAATATGGCTTTTGTTATGTGATGGGGCGCGATTTGCGCCCGGAGAGATATTGGGAGGAACGATATGATAATCCCCGGCATCCTGTTTCTTTTGGGATTGCTCTGCCTTATCAAGGGCGGTGACTGGTTCGTGGACGGCGCATCGGCGCTGGCCCGCCGGTTCCATCTGCCGGAGCTGCTCATCGGCGCAACGGTGGTGTCTATCGGCACTACCCTGCCCGAGGTGATGGTGTCCACCATCTCGGCGGTGTCCGGCCACGGCGAGATCTCCTACGGCAACGCCATCGGTTCTGTCATCTGCAACGCGGCCCTCATCGCGGCCATTACGGTGGCCGTGCGGCCCGGCAAGGTGGACCCCAAAACCCTGCGTGTGCCGGTGGCTTTCTTCTTTGCAGCTGCGGCCATCTACTGCGTGGCAGCTTACGGCATGGGCCGCTTTACCCGTCCGATGGGCCTGCTGATGCTGGGGATGTTCGTGGCCTATATGGCGGCGAATGTCTGGCAGATGAAAAATGCTCCGGCAGAGCCGGAGCATGAGGAAGAGCCGATGGGCATCGGAAAAATCGTCTTGCTGCTGGTGGTGGGCGCAGCCCTCATCGCGCTGGGCGCGAACCTGCTGGTGGACAACGGCACCCTCATCGCACAGGCGCTGGGCGTGCCGGAGTCGGTCATTGCGCTGACCTTTGTGGCACTGGGCACCTCGCTGCCGGAGCTGGTCACCGCCATCACCTCGCTGGCCAAGGGTCACGGTGCGCTGTCGCTGGGCAACGTCATCGGTGCAAACGTGTTCAATCTAGTGCTGGTCAGCGGCGTGTCTGTCACGCTGGCACCCTTCAGCATCCCGCAGAACTCCACCATCGTAGGCATGAACGCCTCGCTGGTGATGGATATCCCGGTCATGTTTGCCGTGATGCTGCTGCTCACCCTGCCCGCTCTGATCAAGGGCAAGCTGAGCCGCCCGCAGGGCATTGCACTGCTGTGCATCTATGCCGCCTTCTGCGCCGTGCAGTTCAGCATCTGATCTGTTGTAACCGTAAAATATTTAAGGCTGCTGCACAGGGTTTTGTGCAGCAGCCTTTTTATGTGGGATGATTTTGAATGCGCTCCGCGACATCTTCCCCCGGAGCGGGTGGAAGTCTTTCCTCAAAGGGAGAGCCAAGAGCACTGCCGAAAGTCTCCTCATGATGCCCTAATACTTTAATGGGCTTTAAACCTTGGCTACCCTTTCGGGGGAGCGGACACGGGAGCGCCTGAGAGGGCGAGGCAAAACCCTGACGGCTTTGCCTGAGAGGGTAAAAAAAGTGGGTCAGAAGCGCCCACAGGCGTTTCTGACCCACAAATAGAACGATATTTTTGTTTTACAGCTGGCAGGCGGTATCGTAGCCGGTGCGGATGGCGTTGGAGATATCCGCAGCCTTGCCGGCGGCATCGCCAATGGAATACACCGGGATGCTGGCAGCTTCCAGCGCAGCAGCGTCAAATTCGTTGGAGCGTGCGCCCATAGCCAGCACGATGTAATCGCAGGGGATGGTCACCTCTGCGCCGTCCTTGTTCTCGCAGACGACGGCGTCCATGCGGAACTCCTTGACCTTGTGGCTGGGGTACTGCTCCACGCCGTAGGTCTTGTAGTTTTCCAGCAGGGTGGGCAGAATGGTGGTGCTCTCGCCTGCGGCGATCTTGTCCATCATCTCGATAACGGACACCTTGCAGCCGCGGGCAGCCAGATACTCTGCGGTCTCGCAGCCCACCATGCCGCCGCCGATGACGGCAACCGTGCCGTACACCTGCTGCTCACCGGCCAGCACCTTCCACGCGTCGGCAACGTTCACGCTGTCGATGCCGGGGATGCGGGGTGCGGCGCTGTGTGCGCCCACAGCGTTGATGACGGCCTCGAAACCGGCATCCTTCAGCTGCTCTGCGGTGCGGGTCTGACCCATGCACAGGTGCACACCGGCGTTGCAGACCGCGTGGATCAGGTCCTGTGCGGCGCGGCGCATCTCCTCCTTGCGGGGAGGTACACAGGCAATGTTCAGCTGGCCGCCCAGAGTGGTGGTCTTTTCAAACAGGGTCACGTCATGGCCGCGCAGCGCTGCCACACGGGCGGCTTCCAGACCGGCAGGGCCGCCGCCGAGGACGGCGATCTTCTTTTTCTGCGCTGCGGGCTGGATGCTGCGGGTGTTCTCGTAGCCGTTCTCCGCGTTCAGCACGCAGGAGAGGAACTGACGGTTCTGGATGGCATCGGTGCAGCCCTTGTTGCAGCTGATGCAGCGGCGGATATCGCAGGCCTTTCCGGCAGCGATCTTGGTGCCCCAGTCGGGGTCTGCCAGCAGCGGGCGACCCATGGCAACCATGTCGGCCATGCCGCTCTCGATGACACGCGCAGCCATGTCGGCGTCCACGATACGACCCACGGCGCTGACCGGCACATTGACGGCCTTTTTGATGTCCCCGGCGATTTTGACGAAGAAGCCGTAGGGCTGTACGCCCATGGGAGGAATGGTGTCGGCCATGTTGCCGGTGTGGTTGGCCTGTGCAACGTGGAACATATCCACGCCATCCTCTACCAGCCACTGGGCAAACTGCACGGCGTCGGCTTCGTCAATGCCGCCCTTGCCGCGCTGCGGGGTGACGATGGACAGCTTGTAGTCGATGACCATATCCGGCACAGCCTTGCGGATGGCGCGGGTCAGCATGCGGGCAAAGCGGACGCGGTTCTCCAGACTGCCGCCGAACTTATCGGTGCGGTGGTTCATGCGGGTGGAGCACAGGCAGCCGTTCAGGCGGTCGCCGTGGATCTGGATGACGTCCACACCGGCCTTCTGTGCACGCACTGCGCAGGCGCACATCTTATCGATGATGGCCATCAGCATCTCCTCGCTGACCTCATCGGTGAAGAACATCATGTCGTGATGCAGGCGCTGACGCATCTCATCAAACTTTTTCTGCATAAACAGACTGTTGATGGCGTCTACGTCGTACTCCGGGTGGAAGAGCTGGACGCCCAGCTTGGTGCCGTAGGCGTGTACGCTGTCGGCCAGTGCCTTGAAGGCAGGGATCTGGCTGTCGTCAAACAGCTTGGGGGTGGGAGAAAAGCTGTTGATGGGTGCCACATCGCCCATAACGATGTAGCCCACGCCGCCCTTTGCCAGACGGGTGTAGAAGCCCATGTCCTGCTCGCTGATCATGCCGTTTTTCTCGTAGCCGGTGGTCAGCGGGGGGAACATGATGCGGTTTTTAAAGGTCTGTCCGCCCACCTCGATGGGCTGCAGAATTACGTTTTCCATACAAAAGCCTCCTTGCAGATACGCTTTGCTTTACAGATTTGCTTTGATGAATGCTGCGGTCTTTTCCTCCACGGCGGCACGGGCTGCCAGCGTGGCAAAGTTGTGGCCGCCGCCTGCAATGGTGTCCACCTCGGGTGCGGTGTACACCTGTGCGTAACGGTTGCAGGTGCCCTCGTCCACCAGACGGTCATCATCGGCGCGCAGCAGCAGCACCGGGCCGTTGTAGCCCTTGGCCTCGGTAAAGGGGTCGGGGTGCTTGGCCATCTCGTAGTTAAAGGCCATCTTGTAGCACAGACCCTCCATGTCGGTGTAGTCCTTGCCGGTCTGCACAACGCCGTCGGCGCGCTGTGCGCAGCCAAACCACATCCCGGCACCCGGGCACAGCAAAATCAGGCCGTGGGGCTGGATGACCGGTGCGCAGGAGGCGGCAATGTAGCCGCCCATGCTCTGGCCGGAGAGGAACAGCTTTTCGCTGTCCACATAGGGCTGCTCAGCTGCCCATGCAAAGATATCCTGTGCATCGGTGTGCAGGCCGTCGAAGCTCATATCCTCGAACTCGCCGTCGCTCTCGCCGTTGCCGTAGAAATCGAACCGGGCGCTGCCGATGCCCTGCGCTGCCAAAGCGCGGGACAGGTGGGTGTACATGGACTTGTAGCCGCTGCAGCTGCCGGCAAAGCCGTGCAGATGCACCACAAAGGGTACCTTGCCCTCGGTGTCGGGCAGGGTCACGATGCCGCGCAGGGTGTGGCCATTGCGGTTTTTAAACTGAACCTGTAAGATCTTCATGGTTTACTTGCTCTCCTTTGCGGCGCGGCGAGCCTTCAGCTCGGTCAGCATCTCAGCAGTCTTCTGCTTGGTCAGGGGGTAGACGAAGAACAGGATGGCAACTGCAATGCCGTAGCCCAGGAAGTAGACGCCGGTGTAGCTCTTCCAGATAGCGTTTACAACGCCTGCGGTCTGCACAGCGCCAGCGGTAACGTTGTAGCCGATGGCACCCAGCACAAAGCTGGACAGGCTGCCGGAAATGGCGCTTGCAAGCTTGCGGAAGAAGGAGTAGGTGGAGTAAACGATGCCCTCATTGCGCTCGCCGGTCTGCAGCTCATGGTAGTCGATGGCGTCGTTGACCATAGCCCAGATCAGCACCTGCATGCCGGAAGCGCCCAGATAGCAGATACCGTTGATGACGATGAAGGCCACAGGGTTATGGACGGGGAAGAAGAACAGGATGCCGAACACGATGGCGGCAAAGCCAGCGCCCATGCAGCACCACTCCTTCTTGCCGAACTTGTTGGCCAGAGGCTGGGTGATGGCAAAGGACAGCACAGCGTACAGCACGCTCAGCATACCGGAGACAGCCTGAATTTTAACGTTGCCGAAGAAGTCCTTATACAGGTAGGTGTTCAGGCCGTTGACCACGGAAGCACCGATCATGCCGGTCAGGCTGAAGAACATAACGCCCAGCAGAGCCTTATTGTGAGAGATCTCCTTGAGCACATGCAGGTAGTTCAGCTTTTCGCCCTGCGGACGCTCGGGCACTTCCACGCGCTCCTTGCACCACACGCAGGTGATCTGCAGGCACAGCAGGCCCAGCAGAGCGCAGATGCAGGCCAGCATCAGGAAGCGGCCGGCCACGGGCTTGTTGTCCACATACAGGAACAGGGGGCCGATCATGACCATGACGGTCATGAAGATGGTGCCGCCAAGGCTGCGGTAGCGGGACAGTGCGGTGCGCTGGCTGACATCATCGGTCATCACGCTGGACAGAGTACCAAAGGGCACGTTGACGCAGGTGTACAGCGCCTCGTACAGAACGTAGGTGACGAACATGTAGGCCAGACGCAGGCCGTAGTTGATATTGCCTACATTGACAAAGCCAAGTACGCACAGCACTGCCATGGGGAAGGAGAAGGCGCGGATCCACGGGATGAACTTGCCGCCCTTGGTGGCCTTGCGGGAGTCCACCATGGCACCGATGATGGGGTCATTCACGGCGTCCCAGATCTTGGTGATCAGCAGCAGGATACCCACGTGGAAGGGGTTGACCTGCAGGATCAGGGTGTAGAAGATCGACAGATACATGGCGCGGTACTGCTCGGTGAAGCAGCAGCCCAGATCGCCCAGCGTATAGCCGATCTTGTCCTTCATGGAGAAGGGTCGGATGGTCTTTTTCTGGTCCATTGTGTTTTATCCTCCTTAAAAACAGTGAAACCACGAGACTTTTCGCACAAGTCTCTTTTCTACATTTGCATTATACGTTATTTTTTCATCAATACATATCCAAAAAATGATTGAAAACTATCGCAAATTGATGTATTATGCAATTATAACAGTTGTACTTTTCCGTTGTGTACAACAATCTGTTACACATGACAGTTTCATGGAGGACTTTTTGGTGAATTATACAGCCAAGCGTTATCTTTTTGAGCAGAGCGCCGTCCGGGAATTTTATTCCGGCGCGTATTATGATTTGTTTCTGGTCATGCGGGGCAGCGGTGTGTTCCGGTGCAGCGAGGTGGTGCTGCCCGCACAGCAGCAGAATCTCATCATCTTCAAGCCCGGTCAGGGCGGCAGACTGGAATACGCCGGTGCTTACGGCCCGCTGGAACTTATTCGGGTGCAGCTGTCCCCCCAGACGCTGGCGCAGCTTTCGGACGCAGATACCGACCTTGAAAAAAGCTTCAACGTGGTGCCCTTCCGGCAGGTGGCTGTGCGCCCGGACAGCCAGATCTATATGCTGCTGAAAAACCTTGCCCGGAAGCTGCTGATGCTCCCGCAGGAGCGCACCCAGTTCGGTGCAGCGGTGTTCGAGCACGGTATTTTGCAAATGTTTGTGGTGCTGGCTCTGCGTGCCTGCATCCATGCGGAGTTCCACACCGCATTGGTCAGCCGCCACCACCTGATGCTGGACGAGGTGTTTTTGTTTATTCAGGCGCACCTTACCGAGGAACTGACGCTGGAGCGGCTGGAAAAGGAGTTTTTCGTCTCCCGGGAACATATTGCCCGGGAATTCAAACGCCAGACCGGGCAGACGGTGCACCGCTATATCGTAAAGGCGCGGTTAGACCGCTGCTGCACCCTCATCGAGCAGGGGCTGCCCATCACCGAGGTGTACAAGACCAGCGGCTTTGGCGGTTACAACCACTTTTTCCGCGCCTTTAAAAAGGAGTACGGCATGACCCCCAAGGAGTACTTCAGCACCACCCGGCAGGACGCCCGGGGATGAATCCGGCAAAAGCAGCGCCGTCTGCGCCTGTGAAAAAAGCCGCCCGGGAAGATCTGCAGATCCTCCCGGGCGGCTTGCTTATCCTATTTTTTGCTCTTACTTGCGGCGGGTGAGGCAGTTCAGCGCCATCACAACCAGCACGAGAAAGCCGATGACCAGCAGGATACCGGTCATGCCGATGAGCATCATGGGCAGGGTGGTCATCCAGGAAGAAAGATGAAGCATAAAGGCACCTCCGTTAAGCCATCAGGGAAAGGATCAGTCCGCCGGCAAGGACGGATGCGATCTGCCCGGAAACGTTGACGCTGATGGAATACATCAGCAGGAAATTCTGGTTGTCCTCGGCCAGACCCATCTTGTTGACCACGCGTCCGCTCATGGGAAAGGCCGAAATGCCTGCCGCGCCGATCATAGGGTTCAGCTTTTTGCCCTCGGGCAGGAAGAGGTTCAGCAACTTGGCGAACAGCACGCCGCCGGCGGTATCAAAGATAAAGGCCACAAGACCCAGTGCCATGATGAGCAAAGTGTCCGGACGGACAAACTTGTCGGCGGTCATCTGCCCGGCTACGGTCAGACCCAGCAGCAGGGTGATGAGGTTTGCCAGTACGTTCTGGGCGGTCTCGCTCAGGGAGTTCAGAACCCCGCATTCCCGCAGCAGGTTGCCGAACATCAAAAAGCCCACCAGCGCCACGCTGGCCGGGGCTACCAGACCGGCGACCACCGTGACCACAACGGGGAACAGGATCTTGGTCAGCTGGGTGACATTGCCTTTTTCGTAGGGCATACGGATGCGGCGTTCCTTCTGGGTGGTCAGCAGACGGATGACCGGCGGCTGCACGATGGGCACCAGCGCCATGTAGCTGTAAGCTGCCACCATAATAGCGCCCAGATACTGGGATTTCAGGGTGTTTGCCACAAAAATGGCGGTGGGGCCGTCCGCTGCGCCGATGACCGCAATGGACGCGGCGTCCTTCATATCAAAGAAGAACCCGGCCAGAAACAGGGTGAAAAAGATGCCGAACTGTGCCGCTGCGCCAAACAGCATGAGCCACGGCTTTTCCAGCAGCGGGCCAAAATCGATCATGGCACCGATGCCGATGAACAGCAGCAGCGGGAACAGCTCGTTGGACATCCCTGCCTCGAACAGGGCAGAGATGGGGCCAACGGTGTCTCCCTGCGTGATGGCGCCGGATGCGGGAAGATTGACCAGAATGGCGCCGAACCCCATGGGCAGCAGCAGACTGGGCTCCATCTTTTTGACGATGGCAAGGTAAATGAGCAGGGCACCGATGCCCCACATGACCACCATCTGCCATGTCAGCGCCCCGAAGTTTGAAAAGAGCGCGGCGAATGTGTTCCAGAAATTCATAATGTTTTCCTGCCTCCTTTTGTTTTGATGCTGCGGCAAGAAAAAAAGAGACCCTTGCCACAGCGTAAGATCTGTGACAAAAGTCTCAAGCGAACACATGACATCGGGCATTGCTGCCGTGATGACGCTGCCATGCAGCGGCCTGCCGGAAAAAGCCTTGACCGGCGGGCTGCCCTTTACTCCCCTTTATCTTTTTTATTGATACCAGAAACTGCCGCTTCTGTCAAGGGGGAAAATGCGGTTTTGCGCAAAAATTCAACCGTTTAAATCGTCAGTCCACCACCGGTACATCCAGCCCGAACTCCTGCGGGCGGAAGCGGGGACAGACGTTCTCGGTGATGCAGATGACCGAAGCAGCAAGACGGCTGCCGATCTCGCAGGCGTCTGCCAGCGTTTTGCCGTAGGTCAGGCCGATGACCGTGCCGGCAAAGAAGGCGTCGCCCGCGCCGGTGGTGTCCATAACGTCCACCTTTTTGGCGGGTACGATGCCGCAACTGCCGTCTGCACAGGCATATACCGCGCCCTGCCCGCCCATGGTCACCACCATGCTGGGAATGTTGGCGCTGCGCACGTTGCCCGTGAGCACCCGGCACATTTCGTCCGGGGAGAGGTGGTCGTAGTCATCCGAGAACAGCAGCCCGGCCTCCTGCTGGTTGCAGACGAAACAATCGATCTGCTGCAAAAAATCCCGCCGCTCCATGGCAATGCTCATGTTGGAGACTACGGCAAACACCTTTTTGCCGTACTTTTTAGCGTAGCGCAGGGTCTGCTTCACCGTTTCTTTTTCGAGGTCCAGCTCCAGTGCAATGGAATCGCAGTCTGCAAAGATCTCATCGCCCTGCTCCTGCAGCAGGCCGGTCAGCGGGGTGGTGTCCGGTCGCTTGGAGATGGCGGCGTGCACATCGCCGTCGTTGTCAAAAATGGCCAGCCATGTGCCCATGCCGTCCGGCTTTTTCTGGATAAAGCGGGTGTTGACCTTGTGCCTTGCCAGCTTGTCGATGACATCCTGTCCCATGCCGGTGTCATCCACCAGACCCACAAAGGTGGGGCGCAGCTCCACGTTGGCGATATCCTCCACCACGTTGCGGCTCACACCGCCGTGTACCTGCTCAATGCGTCCGGCGTTGCGCCCGCCGGGGATATAGGTGGAAAGGGGATAGCCCTTGATATCCACAAAAACAGCTCCGATGACTACGATGCCCATAAACGATAAACCTTTCTGACTTCAGTTGATTTTACCTGTATTATACAGGAAGCAGACAAAAGATGCTATCCCTTTGCCGTTTTTTGCGGAAAAATATCTCTCGGTCACGCCCCCTTTCCGTGAAAAAGGGCTTCCGAAAAGTCCGCAGACTTTTCGGAAGCCCAAATAAAAAATAATTCTTCCTCTTACATCGCCGTGCGGGCGGTGCGCACCAGATACTCCATGGCCTGCACCGGATACTGCCCGGCGGCGGTCTCGCCGGTGAGCATCAGGCTGGATGCGCCGTCCAGTACGGCATTGTAGATGTCGCTCACCTCGGCGCGGGTGGGTACAGCCCGGGTGTGCATGCTGTCCAGCATCTGGGTCACCACCATAAAGGGCACCCCGGCTGCCCGGCAGGCGGCAGAAAGCTGTTTCTGGCAGCGGGGCAGCTCCCACAGGGGCATCGCGTTGCCAAGGTCGCCCCGGGCAATGACCACCTCGTCCACCAGCGGCAAAAACTCCGGTAGCGCCTGCACGCCCGCAAGGTTTTCAATTTTGGCAAGGATCTTCAGCTGCGGCGCACCGGCCTCTGCCAGCGCCTGCCGCAGGCTGCGGATATCCTCAGCGCCGCGCACAAAGGGCAGCATGACCCCCGTAACGCCGCAATTGGCGGCGATGGCAAGGTTCTCCTTGTCCTCGGCGGTCAGGGTGGGCATCTGGATATCCGCCCCCGGTGCGGCCAGACTTTTGCGGCTTTGTAGCACCCCGCCCCGCACTACGGTGCACACGAGTGCTTCCGGCTCTGCGGTGTCCACCCGTGCCAGCAGCTTGCCGTCATCCAGCAGCAGCGTCTGCCCGGGCTGCACGCTGTGCACCAGCGCGGCAGGGCAGTGGATACCCTGCGCGCCCAGACGCACGGTCTGCCCGGCGGTCAGGGACAGCGGCTGCGGCAGACGACCAATGCGCAATTCCGGCCCCTGCAAATCAATGAGCAGCTTTTTGACCCCGGCTTTGCGCAGCAGCGCCAGCCAGTCCTTGTGCACTGCCAGTGGGCCATGAGAAAGGTTCATGCGGATGCCGGTCATGCCGGCTTCCACCATCTGCTGCAAAAGCTTTACATCGGCACAGGCAGGGCCGATGGTTCCGTAAAAATCCATAATTCCTCCTGCAATTCACGTTTTCTTTCTATTGTAGCATGACCGCGCAGCAAAAGATAGCCCAGCGGCGCATAAAAAAACACCGGAAGCTGATGCAAAGCCTCCGGTGTCTTTTTATGATGCCTTATGGGGTTTACTGCTACACTTTGCACCGCCTGCGTTCAGTACAAAGCTTACAGCTCCCTCTATTTTTAAAGGTTGTACTTAGTTTACAGCATTTCAGGCATTTCGTCAAGGGCATATTCCAGCTTTTGCCGGGAAAAACTGGAATATCACAACATTATCACAACTGCAGCTGGTGGTAGCACACGCCCTCCATGGTCTTCCAACAGGCGGTGCTTCCCTCCAAGGTCATGTAGCTGTGGGCGGTGCTTTCCTTGGGCAGGCTTACAGAGCCGGGGTTCAGGTAAAGGTTCCCCTGCCCGAAGTTTGTCCATGCGGGCACATGGGTGTGGCCGTGGAGCAGAATGTCCCCCGGGGCAAGGGGCGGCAGATGGTTCAGGTTGAACACATGGCCGTGGGTAACGTAGACCAGCCGCTGCCCCACCGGCAGCACGGCGTAATCTGCCAGCACCGGGAAATTGAGCACCATCTGGTCCACTTCGGCATCGCAGTTGCCCCGCACGCACAGCAGCTTGGGCGCAAGGCTGTTCAGCAGCGGAATCACCTTTTTGGGGGCGTAATCCCGGGGCAGGTCGTTGCGGGGGCCGTGGTAGAGCAGGTCTCCCAGAAAGAGCAGGCGGTCGGCCTGCTCCCGTTCAAAGGCCTGCTGCAGCTGCTGCGCATAATAATAGGAGCCGTGCAGGTCTGATGCGATCATCCATTTCATATACAATGCCCTCCCTCAGAGCCGGTTTGCCTTATTGTAGCGCCTGCTGTAAAAATGGTCAAGTGATTACAAAAGTCATACTTTTGTACCAAAACCCCTTGACACGCCGCTGAGAATGTGGTATTCTGCTGGAGTTGCAGCCCGCAAATGCGCAGGCTGCATATCGCGGACAGCTGCCGCGATCATAAAAACCGTGTGGATTTTTACAGCAACATTGCTACTTTTCGCCACACAATGACCTCACAAGGGCCATTGTGTGGCTTTTTTGTGCGCCGGAAACCGGCTGCAAGCCGATGCTGTGCCCGCCATATTTTTACTTTTTACAGATAGCAGGTGAAATTTTTCAATGAACGAAACTTTTATGAAGGAGAAGCCGGTGCTGCCGCTGCTGCTCTCGATGGCACTGCCCAACGTGGTCTCCATGCTGGTGAACAGCCTCTACAATATCGTGGACAGCCTGTTTGTGGCGCGCATCAGCGAGGACGCCATGACCGCGTTAAGTCTGGTGTTTCCCATCCAGAACTTTTCCAACGCCATTGCCATCGGCTTTGGCATCGGCATCAACGCCATGATCGCGCTGTATCTGGGCGCAGGCGACCGCGAAAAGGCAGAGACGGCCGCAACCCACGGCTTTGTGCTCAGCCTTGTGCACGGCGTGGTGATGATGGTGGTCAGCATCGCCATCATGCCCGGCTTTCTGCGCCGCTTTACGCAGGACGAGACGCTGATCGCCGCCGGCATCACCTACTCTACCATTGTGTTCCTGTTTTTGGTCGTGAACATGGTCTCGCTTGCCTTTGAAAAGATCTTTCAGGCGGTGGGCCGCATGAAGGTGTCCATGGTCGCCCTGATCACCGGCTGCGTGTGCAATATTCTGCTGGACCCGGTGCTCATCTTCGGGCTTGGGCCGGTGCCTGCCATGGGCATTGCAGGCGCGGCACTGGCTACCGGCATCGGTCAGGTGCTCAGCGTGGTGGTCTACCTTGTGGTCTATCTGCGCACCGAGCTGCCGGTGCGGCTGCGCCGCAGCTGTCTGCGCCCGGACGCGGCGCTGGACGGCAGACTGTACGCCATCGGCGTTCCGGCCATCCTGAATCTGGCGCTGCCCTCGCTGCTGGTCACCTTCCTCAACGGGCTGCTGGCGGCCTTTTCTCAGAGCTATGTGGTGGTGCTGGGCATCTACTATAAATTGCAGACCTTTTTGTACCTGCCCGCCAACGGCTTCGTGCAGGGCATGCGCCCCCTTATTGGCTACAACTACGGCGCGCGGGAGTACGCCCGGGTGAAAAAGCTGTTCCAGCTGACCCTGCTCATGAGCGCTGCCATCATGGCGGCGGGCACTGTCATCTGTCAGGTTGCTTCCGGGCAGCTGATGGGACTGTTCACCCAGAATCCCCAGACCATCGCCGCCGGGCAGACCGCTCTGCGCATCATCAGCATCGGCTTTGTCATCTCGGCAGTCTCCACCACCGTCTCCGGTGCACTGGAGGGGCTGGGCAAGGGCGCAGAATCGCTGGTCATCGCCCTGTGCCGGTATGTCGTTTTCATCATGCCGCTGGCTGCGCTGCTGTGTAACTGGCTGGGCGCAGACGGCGCATGGCACGCCTTTTGGCTTACCGAGGTGCTGGCGGCGGTGGTCTCCGGTATCGTCTACCGCCGGGCGGTCACACATAAAAAATAAGAATTTCTGATAGGGGCGTTTCATAACGTCCCTATTTTTCATTGACACTACGGGAAAAGTACGGTAAAATAATTTTCGTGTTTTGACAAAAACTGTCAGTGCGCAAGATATTACAGAGGATGTGGAAGTATATGATCGAGACCATTGCCGCCGTCAATCAGGCGGTGAACAGCTTTATCTGGGGCATCCCCGCCATGGTATGCATCATTGGCGTGGGGCTGCTGCTCAGTGTCCGCACGGGCTTTTTGCAGATCCGCAAATTCCCCTACGCCATCCGCACCACCGTGGGCCGGATGTTCCGCAAGCGGGATGCTTCGGACGGTGCCATGACCCCCTTTCAGGCGGTGTGCACCGCGCTGGCGGGCACGGTGGGCACCGGCAACATTGCCGGTGTGGCGGGCGCTATCGCCATCGGCGGCCCGGGTGCCGTGTTCTGGATGTGGTGCTCCGCGCTGCTGGGCATGTGCACCAAGTTTGCCGAGGTGACCCTGGCCGTGCATTTCCGTGAGCGCAGTGAGACCGGCGAGTGGGTGGGCGGCCCCATGTATTACATCAAGAACGGTCTGGGCAAGCGCTGGCAGTTCCTGGCATTTCTGTACTCGCTGTTCGGCGTGCTGACCGTGTTCGGCACCGGCAATGCCACCCAGGTCAACACCATCGTCACAGCCATCGACTCGGCCCTGCTGGCCTACGGCAGCAGCCTGAACAGCATCCTGCCCACGGTCAACCTCATCGCGGGCGTGGTGGTGGCCATGATGGTGGCTATGGTGCTGCTGGGCGGCGTCAAGCGCATCGGCAGCGTGAGCGAAAAGCTGGTGCCCTTCATGGCGCTGTTCTACATCGTGCTGGCTGTGGGCGTCGTTATTCTGAACATTCAGCGCTTCCCGGCGGTGATCGAGGCCATCTTTGCAGGTGCGTTCAACCCGGCGGCCTTCACGGGCGGCACCATCGGCAGCCTGTTCATCAGTATGCAGAAGGGCGTCTCCCGCGGCATCTTCTCCAACGAGGCCGGCCTTGGCACGGGTTCCATCGCCCACGCCTGTGCCGACACGAAAAAGCCGGTCAAGCAGGGCATGTTCGGCATCTTTGAGGTCTTTGCGGACACCATCGTCATCTGCACGCTGACGGCTATGGTCATTCTGTGCAGCGGCACGACGGTCAACTACGGCACCGCTGCGGGCGCGGAGCTGACGATCTCCGGCTTTACCACGACCTACGGCGGCTGGGCATCCATCTTCACGGCGGTGGCACTGTGCTGCTTTGCCTTCTCCACCATCATCGGCTGGGGCCTGTACGGCTCCCGCTGCATCGAGTTCCTCTGCAAGACGGATAAGGTCGTGCGGCCCTTCCTCGTGGTCTACTCTTTCGTGGCCATTCTGGGCGCGACGGTGGACCTCGGCTTGCTGTGGAACATCGCCGATACCTTCAACGGCCTGATGAGCATCCCGAACCTCATCGCGCTGCTGCTGCTTTCCGGCACGGTGGTCAAACTGGTCAAGGAATTTTTTGAGGCCGAATCCTGAAACCGGACACTTTTTCCACAAACGACAAAACAATTGCGAAATTTCACAGGAAGCAATTGACAAAACGGGCCGTTTATCGTATAACCTATATAGAGACGTCATATCCGGGAAGGGTATGGCGTTCCCGGAACGTTTGGAAAGTGAGGCCGCAACATGAAGAAATTTCTGAAGAGGCTGATGCTGGGGGTCGTAACGCTGGCAGTGTTCTGCTGCATGACCCCGCTGGCGTTTGCCGCAGAAAAATATCACACCATCTATCTGGAGCCGCAGGGCGGTATCGGTGTGCCGACGCAGGTGTACGTTTACAAGTACGGCGACGTTTACCGCGCGTCCAGTCTGCCGACGCCTACCATGGAAGGCTACACCTTTGATGGGTGGTATGAGGATATCGTGGGCGGCACCGCGATCAAGGCGAGCAAGTACAACTTCAAAGAGGAAGGCCAGACGCTCTACGCTCACTGGACGGTCGCGGACGGCAGTTCTTCTTCCGCCGCGGCTGCACAGCCAGAGGAGACGAAACCCACCAAGACCTTTAAGATCGAAGAACATATGGGAGAAGTCCTGATCGTTGGCACGACCATTCTTGTGTTCACGCTGGTAGCGCTGCACGGCTGAAACGGTCAACTTTTGCCTGAAGTTATCTTAAAATTTTGAAAGCGAGGATTCCTTATTATGATGAACAATGAGATCAAACTGCCCGCCGCTTACGCTGCGATCGACGAGAACGAGATGGTCTACCTGAACGGCGGCTCCATCACCGACACGCAGGGCTGGCTGATCTTCATGAATGTCGGCGCCCTGTTCAACTACGTCGCCCGCGTTTTCTCCGCTGGCAGCTCCATCATCAACAACGTCAGGGTCATCGTCACCACCATTGAGGCTCTGAACAACTTCAAGCTGACCGGCAAAAACTAAACGAAATTTCCTGAAATGTCTGAAAAGCGCATCCGCAAAAAAGCGGATGCGCTTTTTTGCGCCGAAAGTGGCGAAAATCGGGCTTTCAGACGCCGGAAATCAGTGATATATTTTACGAAACCCGTTGCGAAAATAGAAGAGCGATGCTATAATCAACCGTAGTAAATGGGTAATTATGACAATCATCCGTTAGGGAGATAAACTACATGGCGGAACGTGAACTGCGGCGGATGAGCCGCACCGAATTGATCGAGATCATCTACGCGCTCAAGCAGCACGAAGAAGAGCTGGAACAGCAGAACGCGGCGCTCCAGAAGCAGCTGGACGACCGCACCCTGCGGCTGGAACATGCCGGTTCCATCGCGGAAGCGTCGCTGGCGCTGCATCAGGTGTTCGAAGCGGCTCAGGCCGCTGCCGATGCGTATCTGGAATCGGTGAAGGCAATGAATCCGCCCCTGCCCAGTGAACCACCGCAGTCTGCGGATAACGGAGGTGCGGACGCAGAATGAAGGGACGACACGTGAAACTGGCCACGATCCCCTCCATGGAGGAAGTGGACAAGGAACGGCAGCGTCTGGAATACCGGGACCGCTACGTGCGGGTACTGAAAAGTACGATCTACGCGCTGGTGGTGGTGGCTGCTGCGGCGGTGCTGCTGGCGACCATCCTCCTGCCGGTGCTGCAGGTGTCGGGCGACAGCATGAACCCGACCTTGCAGAGCGGAGATGTCCTGCTGCTGCTCAAGACCGATGATATGAAAACCGGCGATCTGTGCGGTTTTTATTGGCAGAATAAGCTTCTGCTCAAGCGGATCATCGGCGGGCCGGGGGATGTGATCTCCATCGACCGGAGCGGCGTTGTTACGGTGAACGGGGAGGCTCTGGAGGAGCCTTACGTCGATGAACTCGCGCTGGGCGAGTGCGACCTCAAGTTCCCGTATCAGGTGCCGGAAAATCGCTATTTCGTGATGGGCGACCATCGTTCAACTTCCATCGACAGCCGAAGCACCGTCATCGGCTGCGTGGACAAAAGCCAGATCGTCGGCAAGGTGTTCTTGAGGGTATGGCCCTTGTCACGTCTTTCATGGGTGCACTAAGGAGGTGCCATGATGGGGAATCAGTTCAATGAGATCATGCAGAAGCTGCGGGCGCAGCGCGTGAGAGCGCGGCGCTATACGGCGATGCTGCTGGTGCTTGCGATGCTGACATCACTCTCGGTCAGCTGGCGGCTGCATCAGGTGGGTACGGCGCTGACCACCGACAACGAATATTGCTGCGGCATGGAGGAGCACGTCCACACCGACGACTGTTATACCGAGGAGCTGGTCTGCGGCTACGAGGAAGGCCAGCCGGAAGACCCGGACTCCGCCTTTTCCGTGGACTCGGAGCCGACCATAGAAGAGCCGGAAGCCAAGCCGGAAGCCAAGCCGGAAGAGACCGAGCCGGAAGAGACCGAACCGGAGGTGCACCACCACACGGCGGACTGCTACGAGACTGTGCTTGTTGAGCACAAGGAACTGACCTGCGGCCAAGAAGAACATACCCACGATGATACCTGCCCGGTTGATCCCGATACAGGTGACTTCCTCTGCGGCTATGAGGAGCACACCCACACGGACGACTGCTACACCACTGAGACGGAGACCGAGGAAAAGCTGGTCTGCGGCTACGAAGAGGGCCAAGTGCTCTCGGACGGTGCGGCAGACGATGACGGCATTGCGGCGCTGGAAGATACCAACACCGCCACGTCTGTGGCTGAGGACAGCAGCAGCGAGGCCGTTTCCGAGCCGGTGCTCCATCACCACACCGAGGCGTGCTATGAGAAGGTGCTGACCTGCACCATCCCCGAACACACGCACACGCTGGCGTGCCTTGCGGACTATAGCGCCGACGTGGAGACCGACGACGACTGGCAAAAATACAGCGTCGGCCTGAGCGATCACTGGAACGAGGCCCTGCTGGCCGTGGCACAGGAGCAGCTTGGCTACAAGGAAAGCGAAAAGAACTTCCAGACCGACGAGGCACTGGGCGACATCATCGACGTCCACCATTACACCCGCTACGGTGCGTTCTACGGGAACCCCTACGCCGATTGGGACGTCGCGTTCATCGCGTTCTGCCAGCATTATGCGGGCATCCCTAAGACGGAGATCCCGCAGCGCTTGGGCTTGGAGGCGCTGCGCGCCGATATGGATGCCATGGGCTTTGCCTACCTCACCGAGGGCGAAGATGCGGCTTACGAAGCCATCCCCGGCGATGTGGTCACCTATAATAAAAACGGAACTGCCGACGACGAGACCATCGGCATCGTGGAGACGGTAGGCGACGATTCGCTGACCGTTATTTCTGGTGCCGTCGAGGGCGCTGTCGCGGAAGTGACCGTTCCCTTCACCGATGTCACCAGCACCATCCTCGTGGATCAGGCTTACGGCGACTACGTGGGCGAGGCCGACGACCGCGACGGCAGCGATGACGATGAGATCGCAGTGCAGCCGGCAGACCAAATGGATGCGGCGGCGGTGTATGCGAGCGAAGGTGACATTTTTAACATTGCTCCACCAGCGGTCAATTTGAATGATTCAACAGTTCAGCATAATTTGGGCCTGACCTTCACACTCGAAAAGAAACCGGATGGAAAAAATTGGGTAGAAATTCCTGCTGGTTCAGAGATTCAGGAGGGCGACGAGCTTCGTCTTGTCTTGAACATGGGATCTGTGCCGGAGAACACCTTTCATGATGGCCAGAACGGCAACAAGGCTTACTATCAGTTGCCCTATAAGCTGGCCGAGCCGTTGACGGATAAGCCGATTTATAAAGAGGGAAGCACAACCGAGGTGATCGGCCACCTGAACGTGAATCCAGAGGGTCTGGCAATTATTACATTTGACAAGGTGCAAGGTTTTGATTATACGAAGACTTTCAAGGCGACCATCAATGTCAGTGGCAAGATCGTTGCAAGCGGTACCAGTACCAGCGAGGATATCAAGTTCTCGGACGATGCGCACTTCACCCTGAAAAAGAAGAGCGATATCAAAACGGAAAAATCGGCTGCGGCGGAAGTGGTAGAGAAAGGCGACAAGACCTACTTCAAGTATACGGTCAAAGTATCGTCGCAGAACGGCACCGCCGGGCAGCCGGTCACGATCGATGATGTGATCACGAACCTTTACAATTTGACCGGCAGCTATAATAAAGAATCTTTCACGCTTACGAAAAATGGGACGGACTCCGTAAGCTTGAACGAAAAAATTACGTTTGCAAAAAATTCTGAGGGTAAGGATACTTTTGAAATCAAAGACCTTGACGCACTGGGTCAGGATGAGTATTACGAGCTGACGTATCTTTATGAGGTTCGCTATTCAGGTAAATATGACAATAAATGGGGCGCGGTCGATAACACCGCAAAGGCAACGTCGGGAGAGAATGAGTCGACCGCTACTGCAAACAAATCGCTCAGCAGTGATGACATTACGGTTGAGAAGACAGGTAAAATTAATGGAAATTACCAATCGGATAAGTCGCTTGGCAAAATCGCGTGGACGGTTACGATCAATAACCCCAATGGCCGCGATTTGAAGGACTATGTAGTTAACGATGCCCTTAAAACCAGCGGAATCACCATCCGTGCGGGTGACAAGGTTAAAATTGAAGAATCGACGGATTCGAATAACTTCCATGACTTCAAAGTTAATGGGATACAGCAGTATGGTGTGATAAAGGAGGGGAATACAGGCTTTACCTATGCATTCCCCGAAGGCTCGACGGGGAAAAAATATCGGTTTACTTACTATACCACCATGCCGGATGGAACGGGCGGCAAGGATGTTACAAATGGGGTGGATGTAACGAAAGGGGAGAATACATACCATGCCGAGTACACCGTGCAAAACGCGGTGCGAGATTTGCTGCTGCTGAAGAACTCCAGCGGCACGCTGGAAACGGTTAGCACCGGTAAAATGCAGGAAAAAAAGTGGAATATTGCAGTCCGCACGGACGCATCGGTGGGCAAAAAGAGTTCGTTCACCGTAACGGATACATTCCAAAAGCCGACCATTGGTGGCGTGGAAGCACCCGGGCTGAAGCACTATGCCGTCAAGAAAGAGTTGGACGCGCAGTTGAAGAAGGGCATGAAGCTTTACTGGGTCAACGGTGAAGAGTCCGGTACGGAAGGGTACAACGGCCTTACAGAGAAATTCAGCGGCGTAAAGATCGAAATTACATATTACAAGGCTAGCGGAGAAGTGGCAACGGCGGATACCGATGAAGTGACCTCTTTCGAAATTAAGGTTGACTGGACGAACGCCACGAATGAAAACCTTGTGATTACCCAGTTGAATGCGGATAAGTATACTTCTTATGTGGAAGATGTGAGTTCGCTGGAGGCTGGCAAAACGCTTACGGTGACCAATAAGGTTGAATGCGGTGACAAAGAGGTTTCGGCAACGTCCAGCTACACCAAACCGGCGGCGGGCAAGGCAGAACTGAAAAAGTATGCTTGCGATAATGCGTATCACGGTTTCTCGGAGAATGCAACAGTCGAGTATGGAAAAATCATCTGGTTCAAACTGATTTTGAAAAATGTAACAGATGACACCGTAACGGTGACCGACACCTTGCCGAAGGGACTCAAGTATGAAAACTTTGTTGCGTCCAATGACACAAACTGGATGAAACCGTACTATGTTGGATTTTCGAAGAGTACAGAAAGCGGCGTGGATGCCGGTACGAGTTTGTTCCCGTTGAGTGGTCAGAGCCATACGGACGATGATAGCCGCCAAGGTAAGGGCTATCTTACGGTGAGCTACACTCCGTATCAAAAGAATCAGGAACAGACGTTGACCTTCACTTTGAAGAACCTAACAGAGGCGCAGAAAAATAATCCGGAAGGGTACAATATTGCCATCATTTTCGGCGTCCGAGTGGATGATGACAGATGGGAAGACATCCATTTTACCCAAGATACTTATACAAACACTGCAAAGTGGGATAAAGAAGAGAAAGCAAAGACAGCCGATGTTACGGTACAACGCACGAATTTCGGCTTGTGGAAGACTGCCCAACGAAGCAGTGATCAGAATGCCGCGACCTATACCGTTGAGATCAACAAGGAGAACAAGCAGTGGCTGTCTACACCGGGCAGCGAGCTGGAGCTGCACGATACCCTGACAATCCCCGCCGAGATCGATGCCGAGATCAACCGGCAGAGCGTCAAGCTGGAGAAATATGTCAATGGGGCGTTGACGGATGTAACAACAACCGACCTGCGGAGCTTTACCCTTGAGCCGATGCAGATTGACGGAATGAACAAAGTCTATAAGATGACGTTCACCGTCCCAGATGGCTGCTACTATAAGCTGACGTATGAGTACCGCTTCCTCGTAGGCAGTAGTTTGGGAGAGCAGCAGTTCCAAATCAGCAACAAGGTGGATATGTTCGGGCACGGTGAAACCAACAGCGATTACCGGTATCATTATGTGGAAGGCGGCGGCACCGCTTCACAGAAAAACACCAACACCCTGCAATTGCTCAAGGTGGAACGGAACAAGTACTATAACACCTTGCAGGGTGCAACGTTCAGACTGTCCCAGCGGGACGGCAGCGTTTGGAGTGAGGTCAAGGCTGACTGCACGACGGATGCAAACGGCCGGATCTTGTTCCGGTACGCGGATAGTGTGGATGCAGATGTTGTAAAGGTTGAACGAGGCGTACTCTACAAGCTCGAAGAGATCGCGCCCCCCAACGGTTACATCGGCGACAGCACGCCCCACTATTTCCTGATGCTGAATGCAAATCAGACAAAGGATGACGCAGCGATCACCAGCGTTGTGCGGAATTCCGGCGTTGCAGAATCGCAGATTACCTTCGTTGCAGCCAACCAGACGGAACAGATGTACGTTGAAAATACTGCCAAGCAAATCACCATCCGAAAGGTGTGGCAGGATGCAAACGGTAAGCAGGAGTCGAATGTTCCGCATGAGGACATTACCGTTAAACTGACCCGCACGGATAAGGCGACCGGTCTGGAAGATACGAGTTGGTCGAAGAAAATCACCCTCTCGTCGGGTAACAACTGGACGTATATCTACCCGGATACCTCGAAGAATGATGACCCCTTGGAAGACGGCTACACCTACGCCGTGGAAGAGGAAACCGTACCGGCGGGCTACAATGTTTCCTATACCGACCAGAATGGCAACGAACGGCATACCGGCTTTACCAGCGGCGACAGCGTGACGATCACCAATATGAAAGAGACGAATTGGCTGATTGTCGAGAAGAAGTGGCTTGCCGAAGGCGGTACGACAACGCTGACGGATTTGCCGGATGATACCAGCATTACGCTGAAGTTGTACAAGGTAGGCGATGACGCCAGTCCGGTCGATACGAAGACCTTGACAAAGGACGACGGCAGCAACTGGAAGTGGAAGGTTACCAACCTTAAACCCAGCGCAAAGTATTATGTTGTTGAAGAGCCTACGGTGAAGGGTTTTGAGGTGTCCTACAGCCACAGCGTGACACGCCCCGCATCCCCCGGTGATACTGTGATTGTCACCAATACGCAGAAGAGTACCAAGACCACACTGGAAGTCGTGAAGAAGTGGCTTAATACGGACGGAATGGAGTTGGAAGATAATCTGCCGGTGGGTGGCATTATAGTTCAACTTTACAAGCTGAACGTAGAAACTGGCAAACCTGAAGAAGTAGGGGGCAAGACCTTGCCACTGAATGAAAGTAACGGCTGGACAGGCATGTTTACTGATCTTGAACCGGATGGGCAGTACACGGTTAAAGAAGTTTCTGTGCCCGATGGTTACACAGTAAGTTACAGTGTGAATGAGGATGAGGCGGTTGTGCCCGGTGCCACCATCACTGTGACCAACCGCAAGAATGCCCCCGGCTACGAACTCCCGGCGACCGGTTCCACCGGTACGGCTCCGTACACCACCGCCGGTGCGGTGCTGATGGGTGCCGCGCTGGTGGGTGGATACCGCAGGAAACGCAGACAGGAAAGGAGGGGCGAGTGACCCTCCCGCCCCTGCGGGCGGAGCACAGATCACCACAAGAAGCACAGATTTTGGGATTGCTTAGAAGCAAAAAAGAAGCAAATTGGAAATGGGTTTATTTCACAAGGAGACGATGAAAATGAAACACATGAAGAGATTCGTGGCATTGTTTGCCGCGCTGGCTCTCGTGCTGGCGATGGCAGTTCCAGCGTTTGCGGATGAGCCGACGACAGGCAGCATTACGATCAATAAAGCAACTGCGGGCACTACCTATACCGCATATAAGATTTTCGACTTGGATTATGTCAAGGAAACGACTACCACAAAAGCGTCTTATGCGTATACGGCTGATACAAACTGGAAGGCTTTTGTGACGGGTTCCGGTGCTGGTGCGGCTTATGTTGATTACAATGAAAAAACAGGGGCTGTTACGGCAAAGAATACATTCGACGAAGAACAGGCACCCGCATTTGCAAAGGCGGCACTTGCATATGCGAAGGACAGTGGAATTACTGGCGTAACAGAGAAGGCAGATGCCAGTGGCAAAGTTGAATTCAAAAATCTTGCTCTTGGTTATTATGTCGTTGATACCCCGATGGGTGCGCTGTGTGTGCTGGATAGCACGATTCCGAACGTAAATGTTGACGAAAAGAACGAAGTTCCTTCCGTTGAGAAGAAAGTCAAAGCGGGCAATACCTACGAAGCAAGCAATACGGCGAAAATTGGCGATACGGTAGAATTCGAAACCAAAATCAACGTCAAGAAGGGTGCGGCAAACTATGTCCTGCACGATAAGATGGATGCTGGTCTGACGCTGGACAGCGCCTCGATTAAGGTGACGGTTGATGGTGCTGATGTTACTTCTGACACAACTAAATGCACGATTAAAACAACCGGCATGACTGACGCCGATTGCACGTTCGAAATTGAATTTGCAGACACTTACGTTGCAGAACTCGGACTCGCAGACAAAACCATTGTAGTTACCTACAATGCAACACTGAATAGCAATGCAGTGGTTGGCGGTACTGGCAACAAAAATGAAACCTACCTGAAGTACGGCAATAGCAACGATACGACGCATAGCATGACCACAACGTATACTTACGAGTTTGATGTTGTTAAGACCAACGATGCAAATCAGTTGCTGGAGGGCGCGGTGTTCTCGCTGTATACAAGCGAAGAGGCAACTACCCCGATGAATCTGGTTGCGGGAAGCACTGGTGTTTATCGTCTGCCGACTAAGGATGATACAACGACTGTCACTACATTTACTGCCGGTAAGGTTACGATTCAGGGCCTTGCAAATGGTAATTACTATCTGGAAGAAATCACGGCACCCAAGGGTTATAACAAGCTGGATCATCGTGTGGAGATTACGATCAACAATGCGGACTTGAAGGCTAACACGACTGAAAATACCTATACGGATGGCGGCGTCAAGGTCGAAAATAAAGCTGGCACCACCCTGCCCGGCACCGGCGGCATCGGCACCACGATCTTCTATCTGATCGGCGGCGGGCTGATGGTTGCAGCGGCCGTGCTGCTCATCGCGAAGAAGCGGATGGAAAACAAGTAAAACCAACTGGGAGCCGGCCGCTCCCCCGAAATAAGAGGGCATCTGCCCCGAACCTATCCTTATAACATTAGGGAGTAGCCCATGAAAAAGAATCGCAGCAACATTATTTTAATATTGATCTTTCTCGTGGGTCTATCCGTGATGTTATATCCGACCGTCAGTGACTATGTCAACCAGAAAAACCAGTCGCGCGCTGTGGCGAGCTACTCGGAAGAGGTTGAAAGCCTGTCGGACGTGGACTATCAGGCCTATTTTGACGCCGCCGACGACTACAACCGGCGGCTGGCCGAAACGCCCGATGCCTTTTACCGGCCCGAAGAGGTGAGCGGCTACACCGACACCCTCGACGTCTCCGGTACCGGCATCATGGGGTACATCACCATCTCCAAGATCGGCGTGGAGCTGCCCGTCTACCACGGCACCAGCGACGGCGTTTTGCAGGTGGCGGCGGGCCATCTGGAGGGCAGCAGCCTTCCGGTGGGCGGCGCGGGCACCCACGCCGTCATCTCGGCTCACCGCGGGCTGCCCAGCGCCAAGCTCTTTACCAATCTGGATGAGCTGGAAGTGGGCGACACCTTCACCATCACGGTGCTGGACCGGGTGCTGACCTATGAGGTCGATCAGATCTCCATCGTCCTGCCCACCGAGACCGATCTTTTGCAGCCGGTGGAGGGCAAGGACTACGTCACCCTGATGACCTGCACCCCCTACGGCATCAACACCCACCGCCTTCTGGTGCGCGGCAAGCGGATCGAGAACGCGGAAAACCAGAAACACATCCGCGTAACGGCGGACGCGCTCCGCATCGAGCCCATTATCGTGGCCCCGGCACTGGCTGTGCCCATGCTGCTGGTGCTGCTGGTGGTCATGCTGGCCGTGCCGCATCTGCGCAAACGCAAAAATCAGCGAGAGGAGAACCATCATGAAGAGCATCCGTAAACGGCTGGCCGCTGTGCTTGCGGCGCTGACCCTGTTGGTGTGGTGCGCGGCTCCGGCCTTTGCCCTCGAAGTGGTCGATCTGAGCCGCACCGGTTCCATCAAGGTGTCGCTCTACGACAGCGAAACATCCAAGGCGGTGGGCGGCGGCACGCTGACCCTGTACCGCGTGGCCAAGGTCCAAAAGGACAATGCCAACCTGAGCTTTGTGTACACCAACGGCTTCGAGGACTGCGGCGTGGAGCTGGGGGATCTGTCGGAGGGGGAGCTGGCGGGCCGGCTTGCCGAAAAGATCGCCGCCACTGCCGAGTCCACTACCGTGGAGATCAGCGACCTCGGCGTAGCCGAGTTCGGCGACCTTGAGGTGGGCCTGTATCTGGTCGTTCAGACCACGGCGGCGGAGAATTACAACGTCATCAACCCGTTCCTTGTGTCGGTCCCTATTCAGGAGAACGGCAGCTACGTCTACGATGTGGACGCCCTGCCCAAGGTCGGCACTGCGGCCAAGAAGACCCCCGAACCCCCCGACAAGCCGGACACCCCGGACACCCCGGACACTCCGGACACCCCCGATACCCCCGATAAGCCGGAGGAGGAGAACCCGAATACCCCGGCGGCTCCCGGCCCGGACAACCCGGACGGCTGGGTCCTCGGCGCCCACGGTGAGAAGATTTACCTGAACCCGGAAGCCCCCAGCCCGGACAACCCCAACGGCTATGTCATGGGCGCCCACGGTCTGCCCCAGACCGGCCAGTTAAATTGGCCGATCCCGGTGCTGGCAGTGACCGGCGTGGTGCTGGTGGCGGCGGGGATCAAGCTCAAGAAGGGAACCCGCAAGGATGAAAAGTAAGCTGGGCACCCTCTTCATTGCGCTGGGCGTGCTGGCGCTGCTGGGGGCTGCGGGCCTCTTCGGCTACAACCAGTGGGACAATGCCCGCGCCGAGAAGGCGGCGGATGCCGTGCTGAACCAGTTGGAAGAGACCCTTGAGCAGCCCAAGACCATCCTGCCCGGCGAGAGCGAAGCGGCGTCGGCCGCTGCCGAAGAACCCGCCGAGGAAGAAGCGGACGGTATGACCGTCACCTTTATTGACGGCTACGATTACATCGGCTATGTCTCCATCCCGTCCATCGGGCTGGCGCTGCCGGTGATGAAGCAGTGGAGCTATCCCGGCCTGAAGATCGCGCCGGGGCGGTATGCCGGCTCCCTTGCCGCCGACGATCTGGTGGTGGCGGGCCACAACTACGCCCGCCATTTCAGCCCCATCAAGCACTTGGCCGTGGGCACCGAGGTGCTGTTCGTGGACATGGACGGCAAAACGTGGCACTACGAGGTCAGCGCGGGGGAGGTCCTGCAGCCGACCCAGATCGAGAAGATGACCGTCAAGTCCTCCGGCGACGACTGGGACTTGACCCTTTTCACCTGCACCACCGGCGGTCAGGCGCGGTATGCGCTGCGCTGCGTCCGCACCGACAAGTAAATCAGACCCAAAATGTACTCGCTTTCCCGCTGGAAGGCGAGTATTTTTGTGTTATCCGACTGGGAAAGGGGATCGCACATGAAAGATTGGGTCCGCAGTTTGTTTGGGCTGGCCGGTGGGCTGGCGCTGTTTTTGTACGGCATGACGACCATGAGCCGGGCTTTGCAGCAAGCAGCGGGGGAGCGGCTGCGGGGCTTTCTGCGCCGGGTCACCCGCACGCCCCTGACCGGGGCGCTGGCGGGGCTGGCTGTCAGCGGCATTTTACAGAGCAGCTCGGCCACCACCGTAATGGTCATCGGCTTCGTCAGCGCCGGGTTGATGGGGCTGCCACAGGCGGTGGCCGTGGTGTTCGGGGCCAATGTGGGCACCACCATGACGGCGCAGCTGGTGGCCTTCCGGCTGGAGGACTGGGTGTTCCCCCTGCTGTTCATCGGGGTGCTGGTCTGGTCGCTGGCCCGGCGGGAGCCGACCCGGCAGCTGGGGCTGGCGGTGTTCGGCTTCGGGCTGCTGTTCGACGGCATCGAAGTCATGTCCGGTGCCATGGCGCCGCTGGCAATCAGCCCGGTGTTTCTGCGGTGGATGGCCGAGGTGCGCCGGGCCCCGTTGCTGGGCCTTGCGCTGGGCACAGGGATGACGCTGGTGGTGCAGAGCAGTTCGGCCACCATTGCGGTACTCCAGCGGGCAGCCCAACAGGCCGGGCCGGACGGCATCCACAGCGTGCTGGGGCTGGCGGGGGCCCTGCCCATCCTGCTGGGGGACAACATCGGCACCACCATCACCGCCATCCTTGCGGCGCTCGGCCAGCCGCAGGATGCCAAGCGCACCGCCGCTGCCCACTGCTGCTTCAATTTGTCGGGGAGCGTGGTCTGTCTGCTGGCCCTGCCGTGGATGACAAAGCTCGTGGAGGCTGTTTCCCCCAAGGGGCCGGAGCTGGAGATCATTGCGCGGCAGATCGCCAACGCCCACACCCTGTTCAATGCGGCGTGCACGCTGGTCTGGCTGCCGCTGACGCCGGTGATGGTGAAGCTGGTCTGCAAGCTGGTGCCGGAGCAGGAAAGATCCGGCGGGGAACGTTAAAGATCGCGGCTTTTCAGCAAAAAAAGCCGTTTGTCCATTGACAAGGCTTCGCGGCCCGTCGTATACTTACAGTGTCTTGTAAAACCCGCCGCATTGCGCGGACAAGAAAGAGGAGCGAAAGAAAATGAAAAACAACAACAGCAGCATCAAAACGGTGGTCGCCGTCGGTATCGGCGCCGCATTGTTCTTTGTTCTGGGCCGCTTCGTGGCGATTCCCAGCCCGGTGCCCAACACCAACATCAGTCTGCAGTACGCCGTTCTGGCCCTGCTGGCTGCCATGTACGGCCCCGTGGCGGGCGGCCTGATCGGCTTCATCGGCCACACCCTGATCGATCTGTCTTGGGGTGGCAGTCCGTGGTGGAGCTGGGTCATCGCATCGGCCTTCGTAGGCGTTGTGGTCGGCCTGTTCGCCAAGAAGCTGGACCTGCAGGAAGGCGAGTTCGGCAAGAAGCAGATGGCAGCCTTCACCGCCGCCAACATCGTGGCACACCTGCTGGCATGGGTCGTGGTTGCCCCTGTGCTGGACATCCTGATCTACGCCGAGCCGGTCAAGAAGGTCTTCGCGCAGGGTGCATTCGCCGCTGTCTCCAACATCATCACCGCAGTGGTGGTGGGCGGTCTGCTGGTGCTGGCCTATACCAAGACCATCGCCAAGAAGGGCTCGCTCGATCAGGAGTGATTTTTGGATGGAACCCGCAGCCTTTCCTTCGGCCATCCCGGAGGAAGGGCTTTTTGTTTGAACAGCTGAGGTAACGTACCCATGGCAGAACGCAGAGAACCCATTATATCGTTCCAGAATTTTTCGTTCCAGTACCGCGCCCAGAAGCGCCCGACGCTGACCGGCATCGATCTGGACATCTACCCCGGTGAGCGGGTGCTCATTGCGGGCCCCTCCGGCAGCGGCAAAAGCACGCTGGCGGGCTGCATCAACGGGCTGAACCCCTTCGCAAACCCCGGCGAGTGCACCGGCACCCTGACCGTGGACGGCGTGGACGCCCCCCACAGCAGCATTTTTGAGCTGTCGGCCCATGTGGGCACCGTCCTGCAGGACCCGGACGGCCAGTTCATCGGCCTGACGGTGGGCGAGGATATCGCCTTTGCGCTGGAAAACAGCTGTATGCCGCAGGACGAGATGCACGCCGTCACCCGCCGCGCCGCCAAGCTGGTGGGCATTGAGAACCACCTCGGCTATGCGCCCCACGAGCTTTCCGGCGGGCAGAAGCAGCGGGTCGGCCTTGCGGGCGTCATGGTAGATCAGGTCAGGATCCTCCTCTTCGATGAGCCGCTGGCCAACCTCGACCCCGCTACCGGCAAACAGGCCATTGAGCTGATCGACGAAATCCAGCAAAAGACCGACACCACCGTGCTCATCATCGAGCACCGGCTGGAAGATGTGCTCTGGCGGAACGTGGACCGCATCGTCCTCGTCAACGAGGGGAAGATTCTGGCCGACCTGCGCCCGGACGAACTGCTTTCCACTTCGCTGCTGGCCGAAAACGGTATCCGCGAGCCGCTCTACCTCACGGCGCTGCGGTATGCGGGCGTGGCCATCACGCCGGAAAAGCGCCCTGCCCATGTGGACAGCCTTGTGCTGAACAAGGCCGATACGGCGGCGCTGAAGCAGTGGTTCACCGCCTACCCGCAGCCGGAACCGGCGGCGGCCCCGGTCCCCCTGCTGGAAGTGCGGGATCTGAGCTTTGGCTACCAGAAGGGCCAGCCGACCCTGAAGCATGTCGGCTTCACCATCGGCAAGGGCGAGATGGTCAGCATCGTGGGCCGGAACGGCGCGGGCAAATCCACGCTGTCCAAGCTCATCTGCGGCTTCGAGACGCCGGATGCGGGTGAGATCTTCCTGAACGGAAACCCGCTGGCCGGGGAGAACATCCGCAGCCGCGCCAAGCACATCGGCTACGTGATGCAGAACCCGAACCAGATGATCTCCAAGACCATGATCTACGACGAAGTGGCGCTGGGTTTGCAGCGCTCCGGCCTGACGGAAGCGCAGATCCGGGAAAAGGTCGAGCAGACGCTGAAAATCTGCGGTCTGTATCCCTTCCGCAACTGGCCGGTGTCGGCGCTGAGCTTCGGCCAGAAAAAGCGGGTGACCATCGCCAGTGTGCTGGCGCTGGACCCGGAGCTGATTTTGCTGGACGAGCCGACCGCCGGGCAGGATTTCCGCCACTATACCGACATCATGGAGTTTTTGCGCGGCCTGAACGCGCAGGGCGTCACGGTGGTCATGATCACCCACGATATGCACCTGATGCTCGAATACACCCAGCGTGCCCTCGTCTTCTGCGATGGTGAGCTGATCGCGGACCGGAGCGCGGCAGGCGTTCTGTGCGACCCGGCCCTCATCGAACAGGCCGCGCTGAAGGAGACCAGCCTTTATACGCTGGCCAACCGCTGCGGCATCGAGTCCGCGCAGGAATTTGTGGAGCGCTTCATCGCGCAGGACAGGGAGGTGCGAGAAAATGGCCGCTAAAACGGTGCTGAATTATCTCCCGCGGGAAAGTGTCGTCCATAAGCTGACGGGCACCACCAAGCTGGCGTTTTTCCTGCTGTTTACCTTTGCCAGCATGATCACCTACAACACCTATGTGCTGCTGGTGCTGCTGGCGGTCAGCTTGGCGGCGTTCAAGCTGAGCAGGATCAAATTCCGCGAAGTGCGGTTCATGCTGGTCTTCATGCTGGTGTTCCTGCTGCTGAACAACTTCTTCATCTTTTTGTTCGACCCCGATCAGGGCACGACCCTCTACGGCACCCGCACGGTGCTCTGCCACCTGTTCTGGCGGTATGACCTGACGGCGGAGCAGCTGTTCTATATGTGCAACATCTCGCTGAAGTATTTCGTGGCCCTGCCGGTGGCCATCCTCTTCATCTCGGCCACCGACCCCAGCGAGTTTGCGGCCAGCCTGAACAGCATCGGCATCTCGTATAAGGTGGGCTACTCGGTGGCCATAGCGCTGCGGTATATCCCGGACATCCAGCGGGACTACCACAGCATCAGTCAGGCCCAACAGGCCCGCGGCGTGGAGCTGGGCAAGAAGGAACCTTTCTTCAAACGGCTCAAAAATTCCGTGAACATCCTGCTGCCCCTGATCCTGACCAGCCTGAACCGCATCGACACCATCTCCAACGCCATGGAGCTGCGGGGCTTTGGCAAAAAGAGCAAGCGCACATGGTACACCCAGCGCCCCTTCGTCCGCCGCGATTTCATCGCGCTGGGGCTGGGCGCTGCGCTGCTGCTGCTCAGCCTGACCGTGACCCTCCGCTTCGGGCGGTTCTATAACCCGTTCGTCTGATCTTTTCCTAGGTTCGGTAAGGAACTTCCCAATAAAGAAAAACCAACAACACCCCCACCTGCGCAGGTGGGGGTGTTGTTCACATGAGCAAGAAAAAAGAAAACCACTGCACAATGTTCGTGCAGTGGTTTTTTGGTGGAGAATAGCGGGATCGAACCGCTGACCTCTTGCATGCCATGCAAGCGCTCTCCCAGCTGAGCTAATCCCCCACATATTCGGTTCAGTGTCTTGCGACGTGAGTTATTATACCAGCCGGGAGAGGAGTTGTCAACACCATTTTGCAAATTTCTGCGCAAAAAAGCGCCCCGGCAGGCGGTAAAGCTGCCGGGGCGCGATGGTGCGTGGAAAATTCAAAAGATCAGTCCGCAGCGTACTGGCGGTCGAAGATCTGGGGTGCCACCTTGATGAGCAGGACGGCGGCCACCAGCGTGAGGAGGGTCTCCGGCAGCATGTAGCTGGCGTTGTAGACCAAGCTGTAAGTCCAAGCGCTCAGGCCCTCGTTCAGGTTGCCCCAGACCAGCACGCCGGACAGGAAGCTGCACATGAAGCGCAGGAAACCGGCCATGAAGGTGCCGAAGGCCACGCCGACCATCCGGTTCTTGAAGGGGCGGGCGAACAGCTCGGCGGTGCCCAGCGCCATGAAGGCCACGATGTAGTCCAGCAGGATCTCACCGAGGAAGTACAGGAAGGTGGGCGTCGGGGGTGCCCAGAAGCCCAGCAGCATCTGGAGGCAGCCGTTGACGAAGCCGGTGAACAGGCCCCACTTCACGCCATGGCGGAAGGACACCAGCACGAAGGGCAGCATACTCAGCAGGGTGACGCTGCCGCCGTTGGGCATCGTGAAGATCTTGATGTTGGACAGAACGGTGCCGATGGCGATCATCAGCGCGCACTCCACCAGAATGCGGGTCTTGGAATAAGTTTTCGACATTTTGGATTCGCTCCTCTGAAAATAGTACACAAAAACAAAATGCGTCCGCAACAGCAGACGCAGAGGCTTCGTTTGTGAAAGATGGGAACGTTTCGCAAACTACCTACGCCGGCATTACCCGGATCAGGTTCAAGGGTACTCCGCACGGTGCGGATCTCAGCCTTTCGGCGCCCCTGTTTTTATGTCCGCTTTTCAGTATAGCCGCCCGCGGCCAAAAGTCAAGCCCCGGCGGGCATATTGGCGCACTCCGCCTCATATTTTTTACCAAGGAGTCTTGCGGAGGAGGGGACGGGACATGAAAGTGGAACCGGAGCAGCGGGCCGCGCTGCTGGGAGAATACATTGCGGAGCACAGCGCGACGGTGCGGGCGGCGGCGCGGGCCTTCGGGTGCAGCAAATCCACCGTGCACAAGGACGTTTCGGCCCGGCTGCGGAAGGTGGACCCCGCCCTGTTCCGGCGGGTACAGGCCGTGCTGGCCCGGAACAAGGCGGAGCGGCACCTGCGGGGCGGGGCGGCCACCCGCCGGAAATACAGCAAAAAATAAAAGCAGCGGCGCATTCCTTTATAAATAAGGTGTGCGCCGCTTTTGCTGCTAGTGGTGGGTGCGGAACTGTTCCAGCGCGGCCTTTTCCAGCCGGCTGACCTGCGCTTGGCTGATGCCGATCTCCCGCGCCACCTCCATCTGGGTCTCGCCCTTGAGGTAGCGCAGCTCCATGATCCGCTTTTCGCGCGGGGTGAGGGCGGCCACCGTCTCGCGGAATTCGAGGCCGCTGATCCAACTGTCCTCGCCGTCCGGGTCGCGCACTTGATCGATGACGTACATCGCGTCGCCGCCGTCGGTGTAGAGAGGCTCTTCGAGGCTGAGGGGCTCCACCACCGATTCCAGCGCTGCCGTCACCTCCGGGCGGGCAAGGCCCGTCTGCCGGGCGATCTCGTCCACGGTTGGCTCCCGGCCCAATTGCTTTTCCAGCGTTTCCCGCGCCTGCATGGCCTTGTAGGCCGTGTCCCGCAGCGAGCGGCTGACCCGCAGGGTGTTGTTGTCCCGCAGAAAACGCCGGATCTCGCCGATGATCATCGGCACGCCGTAGGTGGAGAACCGCACGTTCTGGGCGGGGTCGAAGTTGTCGATGGCCTTGATGAGCCCGATGCAGCCCACCTGAAACAGGTCGTCGAGGTTCTCGCTCCGCTGGGTGAACCGCTGCACCACGCTGAGCACCAGCCGCAGGTTGCCCTCGATCATCTCCTGCCGCGCGGCGGCGTCGCCCGCGTGGGCCTTGGTCAGCAGCTCCCGTTTCTGCGCTTCGGTCAGGATGGGAAGCTGGGCCGTATCCATCCCGCAGAGTTCCACTTTGTTGTACATCCGCGCCCCTCCGGTTTCGTTTTGACGTTACCGGAAGTATGGGGCGGGGGAGAGGGGAGAATACATGGGAATATTTGACGGCCTTCTCTTGCGCTGTGCTGCACAAAGGCGCAGTGTTCTCGCTGCCGGGCTTGCCCTCTCAGGCGCTTCGCGCCAGCTCCCCCAAAGTGGGAGCCTTTGGCATGTCGGTGGGGCTTGAGCTGGATGAAAAAGCACGATGTTTCGGAAGATGGTGGGTTCCGCTTATTCCTCCAGCTTTTTCTTCAGTTCCCGAATGATCCTTTTTTCAAGGCGGGAGATATAGCTCTGGCTGATGCCGAGGGCGTCAGCGGCTTCTTTCTGGGTGCGCTCCACGCCGTCCACAAGGCCGAAGCGCAGTTCCATGATTTGCCGCTCCCGCGGGGAGAGCAGCGCGACCGATTGGCGGAGCGTGGCCCGCTCGGCGTTCTGTTCGAGCCGCTGGCTGACCAGATCTTCGTCGCTGCCGAGGATGTCGGAGAGGAGAAGCTCATTGCCGTCGCCGTCCACGTTGAGGGGTTCGTCGATGCTGGCCTCTTGGCGGCGGTTGGAACTTTTGCGTAAGTACATCAGAATTTCGTTGCCGATGCAGCGGCTGGCGTAGGTGGCCAGCTTGATGTTCCGCTCCGGCGTGAAGGTGTTGACCGCCTTGATGAGCCCGATGGTGCCGATGGAGATCATGTCCTCGGCGGGGACGCCGGTGTTCTCGTACTTTTTGGCGAGGTAGACCACCAGCCGCAGATTGTGGGTGATGAGGTCATCCCGCGCGGCGCGGTCCCCCGCCATCATCCGGGCGAGCAGGGTCTTTTCCTCCTCCGGCGTCAGCGGCGGCGGCAGACTGGGCGCCCCGGCGACATAATGCGCCGAGGAGGGGCAGGAGAGGAGGAGAAGAAGGCGGCGGAGAAATGAGAAAAGGTGCATCAAAAAGATACCTCCTAGACATTGTAAAAGCAAAACTGACGCAAGGTTGTCCCGGCGGCGAGACTTCGCCTCAGTTTAGATTGAGCACATCACTTCCTCCCCCGCCAGCATCTCCCAGCCGCCCGGCGGGGGTGGGAGGTCGCAGAAAGCGGCGTAGAGGGGCCGGGCCGGGGCTGACGCGAGGGCGGCGGGGACGGCGGGCAGAATGCAGTGGCCCGCGACGGTGGTGCAGGGGACGAACCGCAGCGCAAGCTCCGGCGGAGGCGGGGCGGTACCGCCGGAAAAGTAGGCGGATAAGTAGGCCCCCAGCGGGGGCGGCAGGGCACTTTGGGCGGCGGCATACCGCACCAGCACCACGGCCCGGCCCGAAAGCGGCTCCTGCACCGAGAAGCCGGTGTCGCAGAAAGCCTGTACGGAGAGGGCTGCACCTTCCAGCTCCAGCACAGCGGCAAAGCA
>ENA-ORSQ01000298-ORSQ01000298.1-human-gut-metagenome-genome-assembly--contig:-NODE-298-length-36073-cov-3.641568_pt1 | contig 36073 bp, 17 predicted proteins | sample MGYA00241900_ERZ509164 | MGnify/ENA primary metagenome ERZ509164 (study PRJEB26280, sample SAMEA2338807) | human gut metagenome | biome: human gut; feature: human-associated habitat; material: faeces...
TTATCAATTCTGGATTTAAACAACAACGATATTGCCAAGATGCTCTTTTATAAAGTCTTTGTTTATTTTCTTCTGAAATCATATCGTATTGTTTTTTTATATTTGATATATCATATTTTGTACCATTAACTAAGACAGTATTTGTTTTTTCATTGTTAGTAAGAGGATATCCGCAATGAGGACAAGTTTTTGCTTTATCTGATACTTCTTTACTACATTCTGGACATTTAATAAGAGCCATTTATTATTTCCTCCCTTTTATGCATTATTATACACTTTACACTCGCAAATGTCATTAGGTAAAATCGGAAAACTAACTAATGTATTTAATGCATTTAAACAAAGTCCATTTAGTAATAAAAGTGACATGATTTCTTCCTTAGCTGCTTTCGGGAATATTAATAAGGCTGCTAGTTATCTTAATAAAGTTAATTCAGATGGAATCATTAGTAATACTGCTTCTAAAATGTTATTATATAAAGCCTATGCAGCATCCGGAATAACAAAGGAAGAAGCTGGAGAAGCACTAAATAACAATCTTGCTGGTTCTTCAAAATTTGGATTATTAGGGAATATAAAAAATGTTGGTTCAGGTATTGCAACAGTATTTAAATCAATTGCTCCGATGATGATTCCTCTTATTATTGGTGCAGTAGGTATTAAAGCAGGAAAAATGCTTTGGGATAATGTACTCACTGATAATGCAGCACAAAAGAATCTACAAGAATCAGTACAGAAATATAAGACTGAAAAATCAGATCTTGACAACCTTCAGTCACAAAAAGAAACAAATAAACAACGTGTTTATGAATTAAGAGCTAAAAGCAATCGTACTTCCGCTGAAGATAACGAATTAAATAATTTACTTAATGAGGATTCTATTTTAGATACACAAATAGGATTAAAAAAAAGGACCGTTACTTCCGCTCAGAAACAGCAGGCTCTTGACGCAAAAAAAGCCTTAGAAAAGCGAACCTTCCAAGGAGAACTTTTTGGCAAATCACCATATCCAGTATATCAAGATACTAATATTGGATATGCTCAGAAATTAATGAGTGGGCTTGAGGATGAAAAACAAGCTAGAAAAGATGTCCTTAATAATAAAGAATGGTCATCAGAACGAAAAGAAGCTGAATTAAAAGCGAAAGATAAAACAATCGCGTCATATGAAACTGAACTTGCTGATGTTATGTCAGATATCTCAAGTAATGCACAGGATCTTTATGATGAAGATGGAAATTTGATTGACAAGAAAAATACACAAGATCTTGCAAACAATATCAATGATTTATTTAAAGCGTATTCTATGTTAACCAATTCTTCTGATTATGTTTCAGATAAAATGGATAATATTTTTGCTTTAAGTAAGTTTTCCAATTTAAAAGATAAGTTAATCGAAGCTGGAAAATCTGGTGGAACGGATGCTATTAAGGATTTAATTAGTCAAACTAAAGATCTTGATGAAGCTATGAGCAATGCTGGAATTGATGCGGATGATTTGGCAGATGGAATTATGGCGATAGCTGATCCTGATGCTAAAAATCTTGAAGGCATCAAGGATAATCTTAAAGATATTTTTGGCAAAAAATATAGCTTCTTTAAAGATAAAAACGACGAAGATATTGAAGGATTCTGGGATTATCTTCAGGATAATAATTTTAACCCAGAAAAAATGAAATGGAGTAAAGAAGATATCTCTAAGAATTGGGAAAATTATCTTACTTCTAAAAACCCTACCGAAATTATTGATGACACGACTTTTGCTTCTCGTTTCAAAAATTCCGCTGAAGATACAGCGACTGATCTCGACACAATAACTGACAATTTCCAGACAGATATGTCAAATATCAAGTCTTCAATGGATTCTATTAAATCCGGTACATTCCAGAATTCAGATATTACTGACCTTATTCAACAGTTCCCGGAGCTTGCCACAGAAACTGATAATCTGCAACAGGGATTACAGAACCTAGCGTTTGATAAAGCAAGTACCGCTATTGGCAAAATCAGAGATTCTGTAAAAGATGTAACTGATCCGAAAGAACTTGCTGCTGCAAATAAATATATCCAGAGTATTATGGATACTATGGATCTGAGCGATTTCGATGTTAGTAATAGTAAACATACAAAAGACACCATTATCAGTAATTTAAAAGGGGACTCTATTGGCCCTATTAAATCAGCTTCATTGATAAACCAATTATTTTCAGAATATGGTGACGACAAAGTAGCAATGCAGGCAATTATGAAATTGTCACTTGATCCATCAATGGCTGATGCAGATTGGGAAATTTGGAAATCCAAAATTGAAGATACTAAAGTACAGATTCAGTTGGATACTTCAGCTAAAAATCTGGATAATCTCTCAAAAGAACTGACTCGTCTTCAGACTGATGCTTCCGATCAGCAGACAAGACTGAATAATAAATCTGTTTATAACATGAAAGCTACTGCTTCAGATTACAACAATTTAATTGAAAATGGTGACAAGCAGATTGAGAATTTGAATAATCAAATTCAAGAATATCAGAATAGTATCGATGCTTTGAAAAATAGCAAAGGTCTATCTCCTCTTTCTGATGAAGATAACGAACAGATCAAGCAGTATCAGGATCAAATTCAGGCAGCTAACATGTCTATTGAAAACATGAAGGCTTCTCAGGCCGATTGGAGAAAAACAGCATTTAATCTTCCAGTAACTGATATGCAGAACACTGTTACCGCTCTTACATCAGCTATTAGCGAAATGCAGACAGAAACAGGTCTTACATCTGATACTATGGATAGTCTTAGAACACAATTCAGTGATCTAAAAGATGCTCATGTTGATAATGTATTCGATCGCACTGCAAAAGGTTTGAAAATCAACACAGAAAGAATGAAGGATTATCTGGAACAGCAGAATGAATTCATGAATTCTGATTTTGCACAACGGATTCAGGATTATCAGGATCAATTATCAGCAGGTAACAAAGATTATACTCAGCAAGGATTAGAAAATCTTAAAAATCTGCAGGCACAGTATTTTGCTCAGTATCAGGAGGCTGCAAAACAGTTCTCTGATTTCCAAGCTATGGTTAATGCTGACAATCTTTCTACTGAAGGCAATGAATATACTACAGCTAAGAGTTATCTGGATAATGCAAAAGATCTGTATGATAAAGGCTTAGTTGGTACCCCTCAGTTTAAAGCAGCTGCAAAATATTTCTCTCAGAATGGTTTTGAAGATGCTGATAATTTCATTGAGAACTACAACAAACTCAAGAATTATTATACTGATGATGCTTCCGGTCCAAAGAGATTTTTAAGCGATCTTGAGGCTAAGGGATTAGCTACTTACAAAACTCTTGAGGATGGAAATCAGCAATGGATGTACTCTTTCACTGATACTCAAGAAGCTGCAGATGCTATGGGTATGAGTCTTGAATCATTCGAATCTATGTTTGGTAGATTGAAAGATTATGGCGATACAAATAATTTTGTATCTTCTCTTGAAGAAGGCGCCCTGAAATCTGAAGAGATTGACGATAAACTCATTGATGCTCAGATTAAAATGGGAAAACTGAAAGCCAGTGGTGCAAATCAGTCCGCTCTGGACGATCAACAAGCAGTTATTGACAATTTAATTGCACAAAAAACTGGTATTACTCAGGCCATATCTGACTTCAAAGATGGTACTGTTGATCGTAAGATTCAGGATATCAAGGATGCCAAAGGTTCTATTGACGAATTAAATCAGTACATAAAGGATAATGGTATTGATAAAGATTCTGATTTTGGTAAGAAATGCATCGAATCAATTCAGGAACAAGCTAAGAAGACTGGCATTAAATTAACACCTGAATTTGAAGTTGATGAGGCTGCTTATAATAAAATGATCCAGGGTTATGAAGCGAAGGCTAAAGGGCAAAAAATCAAACACTTCCAGGATGTCAACGAAGGAATTGAAAGTGGTAACACTGGAGATTATACAGATTCTGATGTTGAATTGGTTAATAAGATCAAAGATGCTCAGGATAAAAAGAGCGATAATTATAAGCAACTACAAGATCTTATTCAAACCCTTAATAAAGAGAATCCAGCAGATTTGGCACAAATTCAACTCGGTAATGGAGCTTATGAATCTGAAGATGCTGGCATTCGTGGCGCCGAGGATGCCCTACAAGGATTTGCAGATCAGCTTGATTTAACTCAAGAACAAGCCAATGCTCTTCTTGCTGTTTTACAGGCTTTAGGCGAAGTAAAAGTCCAGCCTGAAATGTCAGAAGAACTGAAAGAGATGCAGAAAAATAAAGGTTCTGTTGATCTTGCACATAGACCTGTTATTGATGCCAGCGAGTTATCAGACATGGGATATCAAAATGTCGGTGATGGAACAGCTACTGTATTTAGTAGTGGATATTCTACAGACGACGGAAAGAAAACTGTAGTTGTAACTCCAATCCTTCCAAATGGCGACGTTCTTGAACCTGAAGCTTTAGATCATTATGCAAATGAGATCCTTGAAACCGGTAAAGACACCCAAGGTATTGGAATTCGTACTTTTGAAGGTGATGATTCTATTCAGCAAGCTAACAACTATGCTGAAATGTTACATCAAGTACAGCAGGCTTATTATGGCGAAGATGAAGCTGCAAAACAAAGTCTTGAAACTCTGAAAGACTATTCCGCTCAGGAATTAATGAATATTGATTATACTGACGGTCAATATAGTGACAATGAAAGATATGCCAATGCAGAAAAATCTGTAGATTCGCTTATTGACAGCTATAAACAGATGGGTATGTCTGAAATGGAAGCTCAGGCTGCTGCTGAATCTCTTATCATGGTCATGGATGATATGGGATTACTTAAGGTTACTCCTGAAGTTGATACTTCCGGCATAGATGAATTGGATCAAGCTACTCAGGACGGAATGGCTTCATTGCGTCAGATGAAAGCAGATGGGGATATTGATCTCTCATTCGAAATTGATAGTAGTACTGACGGATTAACGATAGATGAATTACAGTCTCAAATTGATGAACTTGAAAAAGCTAAAGTAAAATTAAAGTTAGACGTTGATTCTCCTGAATACAATGCAATTCAATCTATGATTGATCAACGAGAAACTCAGATTCATCTTCAAGTTCTTATGGATCAAAGTACTGATATTGATAAATGGTTAGCACTTGCAAATGGCGAAGACGGCGATAAGCAGTTAGCTATTGCTGCAGGAATTGATTTAAATGATGAAGATGCTCAATCTAAAATTGATGCTTTAAAAGCAAGTCTGAAATCTTTATCAGGTGATACACCCGCTATATCGGTTAAAATTGACGAAACTCAATTCCAAGCATTGACAAAAGAACAACAAGGCCAAGGAACTGTAACTTTCAAACCAGAACATAAAGAAGTAGATGCTTACCTTGCTGAAGAGAAAAAAAGCGACGGAAAAGTAAAATGGTCTAATGAGACAGGTTTAGTAGATGTTTATGCTGCTACCGAACATTATTCTCATGGTACTGTTCATTGGGGAAATGATATTTCTGCCGTTCAGACCTCGTTTACTGCTAACGGAACTGTTAATTGGATAAATTCAGGTGGACCAAGTGGCGGTTTGAGTAAAGAAGTTAAACTCTCAAGTGGTACGTTCAAAGCTGAGTCTACTGGAAGTGCTTACAATGTTTTAAATATTACACCGGCTCATGCAAGTGGTACGAATGTTGCTATTAAACAAGATCAGCAAGCTCTTGTAAATGAAGTGGGTATCAACGGTCACGCTGAATCAATTGTTCGTGATGGTGTTTGGAGTTTAATTCCTGGCGGTGCTCATATAGAGAACCTGAAAAAGGGCGACATTATATTCTCTGCTACTCAAACTGATGCTCTTCTTAAACACGGAGCTATTCAAGGACATGCCAGAGCTTATGCAAGTGGTACTGTTACTTCTCCAGGCGTTATGAAAGCTTATGCTGCTGCTGGTAATACTCCTGGATTCCACTTCCAAGGCGGAGCTGCAACTGTTAAACCTGCCGGATCTGGAAATTCTGGTAACTCCGGTAATTCTGGTCTTCAACATGCAATCGAAGATAATACAGATGCGGTATCAAACAATAGTGATGATACAAGTGACGCGGCTGATGAAGTAAGCGAAGCTCTTCAAAATGTAATCAAGAAGCTGAATGATAATGCTATGGATTGGGTTGAAGTTGCTATGGATCGTCTTGATCGTATAACTTCTAGGTATACAGATCTTGCCGAAAGTGATTATAGTCATTATACAAAAGCTCAAAAGTATTATAATAAAGCTCTTGAAAATACAGATAAAGAAATCAAGGCTGCTAAAGCAAGCATCTCTGTTTATAAAAGGAAGTCCGAAGAAGTTGCAAACAATGGCGAAGTAAGCAAATATCTTACTCCTGCTCTGAAGAAAAAAGTTCAAGATGGCACTATTAATATAGAAACATTGGATGCAAATCAGAAAGCAGCTGTAGAAGCATATAAACAGTGGTACGACAAGTATCTTGATGCCGTTCAAAAATATAGAGATAAGAAAACTCAGGAACTTGATTTAGCTAAATCTAAAGTTGATAATGTTTACGATTCCTATGATCTGATCATCAGTAAGCGTAAAGCCAAAGAGGAATATTATGCAGCTAAAGCTGAAAATCGTATAAAGAGCGGAAAATCTCAAAAAGTCGGTTCGGTATATTGGAAAGATCTTAAAAAACAAGTAAGTTATGCTCAATATCAGAAAGACTGGATGTTAAAAGAAAGAGATAAAGTTCAGCAAAGCATGACAGATTATCTTAATGTGAATGGTCATAACAAAAAAGATAAAGCTTATCAGGAAATGAAGAAAAATCTAACTGATTTGAATACGTCTATTGTTGAGGCTGATACACACATCCAAGAAGCTAAAGCTGCTCTTGAAGAAACTAGAGAGAACTTAAAGCAATGGCAAATTGATCGTTGGGAAAGAGCTGGTGATAAGCAGGACGCTTCTCTTAGTTATAAAAAGAATGCTGATGATATTAATTATCAGCTTTCAACCAATGATTATGAAGAGCGTTTGAAAACTTATGATAAAATTATTCGTGCTGATGAAGAGAAAAGACAACTTCTTGCAGAAGAAATTGCAGCAAATCAAGCCAACGGTGGAGCTTGGAGCAATGAGGAAATGCAGAAGAAAATCGAGGAATATGATAACCTCACTGCTTCTATTATTAAATCCAAAGAGGCGATGCAACAATTAGCTCAAGAAGAAATTGATTTTCGATTTAAACCTCTTGATGAAGCGCAGAATAAACTTTCAAATCTTGTATCTGAGCTTCAGACTGCTCAGAAGTTACTTGGTGATACAGAGAGTTTCTATAATGATGATGGAGCCTTCTCTACAAACGGTTTGACCAATATTTTATTGGTTCAAGAACAGATTGACGCCACTAAGGATAAAATAGCAAATTATCGTGAGGGATTAAATAAGCTGGATGAAATGTATAAAAATGGTGCAATTGGTCCAGAATATTATAAGACTAAAACCGATGAAATGCTTAAGAGTTTGCAACAAGAGTCTGCTACTCTTGCTGATCTTAAACAGAACCTTCTTGATATGTATACCACTCAAGTTACTAAAGAGAACGATCTGTTACAGGAGAATATTGAAAAACGTAAAGATGCTCTTTCTGCTAAAGAGAAATATTACGATTATGACAAAACTCTAAAGAAGAAAACTAAAGATATCAATGCATTAAAAGCACAGATCGCTGCACTTGAAGGAACATCAAATGCAGCCTCAAAAGCTCGTCTTGAGAAATTACGTGCGGAACTTGCAGATGCAGAAGACGATATGGCCGATACAATGCATCAGCATGAAGTCGATATGAAAAATACCGGCTATGAGAATTTTTCAGATGAGGCAAATAAGGCGTTAGACAATACTCTTGATGCTGTTAAGAAAAATGCAGCTTTCCAAGAAGCTATTATTGGCAGCATGCTTTCTAATGTAAAAGCAAATTACGACAGTACCTATAAACATCTGGGCGACGTAATGGATCAGTATGGCATGAAAGTTTCTCAAACTTATAGTCAAATGATCACAAAGGCAGCTGACTTTAATACTGCTGCTGTAAATGCAACAAAAGCATGGGAAGGTGTTACAAAAATTGACACCAGTAAGCCTTATGGCGGTTCATCTGCTGGTAATAGTGCATTTGATAGCGCAATGAATAACGCAGGATCTTCTCAGACTGCTGGAAGTCCAAATATTAAACCAGATACAGACTATACTCTGAAGCTGAGTGATACAGATATTTATCTGACATACAGTCATATCAAGAAACAGCTTAAAGCAACATGGTCACCAAAGAAACCAGAACACTCTGATATCGAGTGGAAAAGTTCTGATGAATCTATTGCGAAAGTTTCTTCTGATGGTACAGTTCGCGGTGTGTCTTCAGGTCTTAATAAGAACGGTTTAATGGCGCGTGATGAGTCTAAAACAAGAAAATGTATCATTACTGCTATTGGCGGTGGTGGTCTTGCTAAAGCTACTTGTACCGTTCATGTAATGCCGGATTCTCATTATGAGAAGATCAAGGATTATGCAGATAAAGCTGGAATCAAAGAGACTTCAGGTAATAATCTGAGAGATGCCATGGAATATGCTTATAAAAACGGCGCAAACCATAGCAATCAATCATATACCGCAGTTGAAGGATTTAAAAAAGCATATCTGAAGGACTGGACAAATTCTCTACCTAACCGTCCAGACGGTGCGACAGACGTTCCTGCCGGAGTGAGTCCTTTGATAGGATATTTTAATGCTAAAGGTAAGAAAGTCGGACCAAAAGAAATGCAACAGCTTGCAGATATTCTTCAGATCAATACTCCGGGTGTTAAGAAATATGATTCTTGGGGATCTACTCTGAAAAATAAAATCCTGAAGGCATATAAATCCTACGGATTCTCTAAAGGTGGTGTTGTACGGAAAGGTATTCCTGCCAACATACTTGATATGATCGGCGGAGATGCTTTAATACCGCGTGGAGATTCTATGCTAATCGGTGCAAATCCGGGTGAAACTGTTCTGACAAAAGAATTTACAGATCAACTGAAACCTACAGTTGCTACTCTGAATGAATTTAATGCTAGAATGGCGAAACCAATTACCACTATTCTACCATCGTCTTCAAATGATACGAGTGTGAATAGTGAGTGTAATATTACAATCAATGTTGATAAAATCAATAATGAGCAAGATATTAAGAAACTTGCTTATCAAATTGGTGATATTATTACTGAACGTAATAAACGTGACTGGAAAAAAGTTCGCTAATTTAAAAGGGCTGTCTTTAAGACAGCTCTTTTAATATTAAAATATATGAAAGAGGTGAAAAAATGCTACAATTTGAATTTAATGGTCATACTTCTGATGAATATGGATTGATTGTGACTAGAATAGAAGAAAATGATACTCTTGTAAATCGTTCTTTGCAATTAGGAGAAAAGAACAAATATCGGCCAAAAGAAAATCAGTTCGGAACATTATATGGTGATAATTATTCATTCAAAATGGGCGTAATGAGAAATCCATGCAGAAACAAAAATGTAGTTCCAGAATTAAAAAATGGAATTTTAAGATACGATCCAACATATACTCCATATTTAGATAATGGAATTTTAAAATTTTCTATGAATTATACAGCTGATATAAAAAATGGAATTATTATTCCAAATGATTCTGATTATTTAACTTCAAATAATATTAGAATCATTAATGCATGGTTAACATCCCCTCAATATCCAAGGCTTCTTAAATTTATTGGAGACGATTATTTTTCAGAAGAAATCGAATTTTTTGCTACAATTACAGAGGTATCTACAGAACATGCATCTCTTCCATATGAACTAACATACACAGTAACTTGTGATAGTCAATGGGGATATACTCCTCTTATTTTATGTAAAACAACTTCCTCTTCTACTCTTCCTAGAGAATATTCTATTCAGAACAATTCTGATTGTTGGGAAGATTATGTATACCCCACAATTAAAGTTTCTCCAAAATCTCATGGGATAATTACTATAAAGAATAAAACCGATAATGGTAGAACAATGAAAATTAATGCATTAAAAAGTGATGATTTCTATATAGATTGTAGAAATTTAAAAATCTACGACATCACAAAGTCAATTGTTTCATTTGAAGATTTAGGGATTGAGGATATAGATGACATTTATTGGCCTCGTCTTGCTTATGGAGAAAATATATTTGAATTTACAGGTGACGCGACATTTGAAATCTCATATAGAGAACCACGAAAGGTTGGTGCCTTTGCATGAGAATGATTCATAATTATGATATTTATGGAAATACAGAATCTGCAATCATTTATTTGGCTAAACCTGGAAAACGATTCTTTTGTGCATTAGGTGGAATTGATACTTCTACTGTTTCTGTTACGTTAAGAACTAATAATACTGCAGAATTAACTTTTACAGTTGATAAATATGTAGATGGCGTAGAATCTCAGGGATATGAAGAACTCGATGAAATGATGGAATTGTATTGTGACGGAATCTGGTATAAAATTATGGATCCTCCAACAGAGACAAATGACGGAATGCAATGTACAAAGGATATTACCGCCGAATCATATGAAATCTCTCTTACTCAATATAAACTAAAAAATTTTAAAATTAACATGGGCGAAGAAGATTCTTATGAAATGATGTACCAAAAAAATCATGATATTAATAAGTTTTATCAAATTAAATTTTATAATCCAGAAAATGAAGACCTAAGTTTTCTACATATTGTGCTGAAACATGCGGATGTACCTGGATGGAAGATCGGATATGTAGATAACATCACTCTGGATGATGATAAGGTATTACTTCCGAATGAAATTTGTAATTTCGATGTGGACGATCAAAATGTATATGCATTTTTCACCCAAACTGCTGCTCCTGCATATAAATGTGTTTTTGAATTTGATACCGAAAATTTATTAATTAATGTATATAAGCCGGATAGTTTAGGTAAAGATACAAATGTAGTACTTGGTTTTCGTAATATTCAAGATAGTGTAACAATATCAAGAGACGACAGTTTGGTAACACAATTTTATGTTGATGGACTTGACGATTACAATATCGATCTTGCAAATTTTGGAAACTCTGTAATTACAGATTGTTCTCATTTTTGTCGTGAACCATATATGAACATTGTCCTACAAGAAAAATATACAGCTTGGCAAAAATACATAGAATCAAGAAGAGATGAATACTGTAATTTATCTAGGGAGTATAATAAAAATCTTGACATTCTTGCTGAATTGATGAATAGAGTCCCTATTGATACTGCTCAGACAAATTGGTTCGGACAAAAAGTTGAAGATCTAAAAGATGCATATGATTCAAACATGGCTATAATCAAAGGTTTTGAGTCTATTCATGTTGATGAAGAAGGAAATTTTGATCTTGAAGATTTGAAAAACTCATCCGATTGGCCTATGTACGAATCAATCATGAACTATACTCTTCCATCCATTGTGGCTGCGTTACAAGCTCAAGACGAAACTATAGAGGGTTTCGGTAAGGGAAACATCATCTCATGTGTAAATCCAGTTGTATTAGGTCAAGATTGGTATATGGTAGGTTCCGGAACTTCTTCGTTCCAAACAGTACAAATTAATGACGCACCTGCATACGGAATTACTCGCGGAGTTAAAGTAACCGGTACAGATGGTGGTATCTATCAACACAATATTAGTATCGAACCATCTCAGAGATATACTCTTAGTTGTTTTGTAAAAGGATCCGGTACATTTTATCTTGGTTATAATAACACCGGAGAGGACAGAAAGAATATTTCTTATAACATCACATCTTCTTGGACCAGAGTTTATACTTCTTTCAATTTAACATCACATCTTATTGATGTGGCATTTACAGGAAGTTCTGACTTTACTGTCTGTGGTATGCAGCTTGAAATGGGAGATGCTCCATCTCAATTTGGATACTTTACTCAGTCTGAAGCAATCATGAAAGCGTATGAAACAGATTGGAAATTATACGGCATTGCAGAATTAAAAACTAAAATTGCCACATATGATTCATGTATCAAAGAACTAAAAAAGAATGGATATGCAGATGGATATAATCCTCTTTCTGGATACGAAGAGGCATATTTCACTCAAATGCATCAGAAATATCTGGATTATTTGAATTTAAAAGATCAGGCTGAAACTGCATTAAAGGAACGTCAAGCTGAATATGATGCGGCTAAGAAACCTGAAATTCAAGAAAAACGAAACCAGATTGCCAAAGATGTTTTAATGGAAAATTTTGGTAAGGTACAGGAAAAATATCCAGCGTTTACAGATAAGGAAACGTATATTATTAAGAGCCTATATAATCAAGCAACTTATTCAAATGAAAATATTATTATTACGACTCTTGATAGCACAGTTGATGCAGTTGATAAAGCGATTACATTATATAAAGATGCTGTAGAAGAATTGTATGTAGAATCTCATCCGCAATATACTTATACAGATGAAATTGGAAATATTTATGCTCTTCCAGAATTCAGAGAATATCATGATCAGCTTGCAGTAAATGATTTTGTTCGATTAGGACTATCTGATACACGATATGTAAAACTTCGTGTTGTAGAAATCAGATATAATCCTTGTGATATGGATGAAACGATGGAAGTTACTTTTTCCAACATGGTCCAATATAAATCAAAATTAACAAATGATAATGAATTTTTAACAAATGCATTAAATCAGACCTCTGACAGAACCGGTGGTCGTGTTAACTCAGTCAACAAATCTTCTACTTCTGATTATGTCATTACATCAGAAGCTATTAAGCAAATCTTTTCAAATCCTCTATTCAATTCAATGTTAGGTGGAACTGTCACTGGAGGAACCGGGTCTGGCGGAACCATTACTGCTGATACAATTATTGCAGAACTCGTGAAAGCAAAAGAAGGTGTATTTGATAAGCTTACTGTTGATACTGCTTTCATGAAATATCTCGATGTAAAACTTATTTCCGCAGATAAGATCACAACTCGTATTCTCGAAGCGGAACAGGCAAATATTGAAAAGCTGTCAGCTAAGATTATAGAATCTAACCAGATTAATGCTGATATGATTAATGTGAAAAATCTCCTGGCAGGAAATGCTGGTGTAGGTAATCTCCAGGCAGTACATCTTACTGCTCAGAATGTAACTATTGACCAAGCAGTAATCACGGATCTTATTGCTAAGAAGATGACCGTAGCTGACTTAAATACTCATACTGCTACTGCTGATGAGTTTATGATCATCTCTAGTGGAAAAGCTGGTATTGCCTTTAAGAATAGCACTCAGCAGTTCTATGATTCAACAGGAGCTGTTAGGGTACAGATTGGTCAGGATGGTACCGGAAAGTTTAATTTTGTTGTCAAGAACGGTGATAAGACAGCATTATTTGATGAAAATGGTATCACTCAAACAGGTATTCCTGATAACACTATTGTCAATAATATGATCTCTGATGGAACAATCAATAAAGAAAAACTAAGTTTTACTATGGTAGAACCGAATGAACAAGGTGGAATTGATATCAGTCAGGTATACCTTGATGGTAAAAAGTTCGGTCAGCAATATACTTCATTTAAAGACCAGACAACTGAGCAGATTACTAACATTACTGATCCTCAAAAGGGTCAAATCGTACAGAGTATACAAAACAGTTTGTTTAATGAAGACGGATCGTCTATCTATACAAAATATACAGAGTATAAACAAACTGTTGATGGAATTACTCAGACGGTTTCAAATAATAAGCTTGATACAGATAAAAAGCTTGATGCAGCTTCTACTTCTATAACACAGACTGCTGATAAGTTGAATCTTATTGCTACTGGTGGGACTGGAGAATCTAAATTAGAGCTGACTCCAGATTTTATAAATCTTGTTTCATCTAAAGTTGTAGGTATTAAAGCAGATCAGATCAATATTGATGGTGTGATTACAGCAATCAATACCAATGGCACAACTGCAGGTAAGACTCAGATTGATGCTGGAGCTATCAGTACAGAGAATGTTAATGCTCTCTTGATCAAAACAGGAAAACTGAAATCTAATAATTACAAAGATCCTTCAAACACTTCTCCTCTTTATTCCCAGGCAGGAACATTGATTGACATGGAGAACGGCGCTATTACTTCGAAGAACTTTAGTATAGATACTTCAGGAAATGCTCATTTCAAAGGTGACGGAGAGTTTGGTGGAAAGATTTCTGCTAATTCTGGTTATATTGGTGGCGAAAAAGGTTTCGTTATTGAAGCTGGAAAATTGTATTCTGGATTAAAAGATTTTCCTACTCAATATCTCTCTTCTATTTCAACGAATAAAAATGTATATGTAGGAATCAATGGCATTGCTCTTGGTGACGGTAATTTTATGGTTGATTCTAACGGTAAGATGTATGCTAATCAAGGTGAGTTTACAGGTAAGATTGCAGCTAATGATGGATTTATTGGTGGATGGATTATTTCAAGTAATTCTTTAACTGCTAATAAAGGAAGCATAAGTATAAGTCCAGATGGTATTCATTGGGGTGATTACCTAAACATTAATAGTCAAGGTGCTACATTTAAAGGTCATATTACAGCTACTTCAGGAAGCTTTACAGGAGATATAATTGCTAATTCACTTACACTTGGACCAGGTTCAACTGTTAACGGACTAAGTTATAATGATCTTGACGATAGACCTAATATTCCATCTGATCTTAGTGGATATATTACTATTGATGGAAAAATTGGTATTATTCAAAATGAAGATCAAGAAATACCCTCTGGGGCAACTGGATTTAAAGTGTCAAAAAATGGTTTGTTACAAGCAAGTAATGCTATTATTTCTGGAACTATTTATGCTTCTTCTGGTACTTTCGCCGGAAATGTAACCGCAAGAACAATGACTGCAAAAAGAAGTTACAGCATTTATTATAATGATGTAAACGGTAACCCTACTGATTCAAGAGAAATCATCTCTGCTACTAATTGGGGACTTACAAGCGGTGATTTAAGATTCGGGCTAAGTGATGAATGCGGATATATGATATCTACAGATGTTGGAGGGGGAAATACTTTGCGAATCATGGGGGATACTCTCCTTGTTACTGCGCCTATGCAAATACAAAGCAATTGTTTAGTACAAAGTCAATTTGTTATAGATACTAAAACAGGATCTATCCCTTATCAGAATATGAAATGGACACCATATGAAGTTAATAGTTCTGGAAATCCAATCTATCTTGATTATGATAATCGAGAATATTTTTCATATAATGGATATGGACATAATCATACGTTGCTTCCAAATACAGAAGGTGGTTGTGCAATTGGTATTGGTAACGTAGATAAGCAAGATGCTGATGTTACCGCTACATGGTGTATTATGCCTTATAATATTTATACTGAAAAAAAAACTGATGAGAATACAAACGGAATCCCGGTTATAACAAGTATCAAAAGAGACGCAAGCGCAACCATGAATATTGGTTCTAAAAATAATAAATTTAATTGTTTGTATGTAAACGCAATTCATATGGGTGGACACACATACACATCTTTAAATTCTGGTGGCGGAAAGATTGCTTCTTACAAAGCAACTGCTAGTCAAGTTAATTATAACGATGATCCTAAAGTAGAGACTTCTGTAAACACTGCAGGAGATACTTTGACATTTAAATTTAGTATCCCTAAGGGAAAAGACGGAACCAATGGTAAAGATGGTAAAAATGGTGCTCGTGGGCCACAAGGAGCAACTGGTCCACGTGGGCCAGCTGGATCTGTAGATTATACATCTGTACATAAAATATACCATAGTGATACTTCGTATTATGCAGAAGTTACATCAAATGGAAATTCAAGATATTTTGGTCCATATGCCACAGAAGGCTTAAATTTAGGAGACACAAGTTGTAAATGGAAAAATATTTGGGGGAAAAATGGAAATATAACAGGCTCTGATGAAGAGTTAAAAACACAAATGTCAAAAATTAACGATATTCCAAATATAGAATCTATTTATATGAAATTAAATCCAATAAAATATAAATATAAAAATTTTGATCCAGAAGAAGATCATGATAGATTTCATTTTGGATTTGGAGCAAGAGAAACTGAAAAAATATTCAATGATTATAATTTAGATACAAGTGATTATGGATTAATTTGTAAAGACATTTTACTTAAACCAAATAAAGCAGGTAATATTGTTGAGTACGCATTAAGATATGGCGAATTTATTGCTCTTAACACTCACATGACACAGAAAGCCCACCATCGTATTGATTCTCTCGAATCTGAAAATCAATCCCTTAAGAATGAAATTCTTATGCTCCAGGGACAGCTCTCTCTCATTATTCAACGATTACAAAAAATGGAGGAAAAGTTATGTTAAAAATTAGTGAAACAAGAAATGTATCCGGTCAGGTTATGATCGGTGAAGGTGAAAACTCAAAGCAGGTTGCTTATCTTAATGCATCTGTTAGTAAAGATGGAAATGTAAATATCAATAAATCCATTCAGGATAGCGAAACATTTAAAACAAATAAAGAAGCAGTCCTGAAAGATTTTACAGAGTTTGAAACATACGTATATGGAATTATTCCTGAATAAATAAGAGGCCATGAGCAATCGTGGTCTTTTATTATGCAAAGAAGGTGAAATATTTGACCAGTCGAGAATATGAACTTGAATTAAAGAAAATTAAAGCCCAAAATCGGCAGATTGAAATGAAACGAAATCTGAAAGCAGCAAAGGTTAAAAGATTTAATTTGAAAAAACCAAATACAAGTAAGCTTATTGTGTTTGTAGTCTTTGCTATCTGCTTGCAGATTCTTTGGTTTAGTGAACATATGATAAGTCTCACTGGAGATACAAGTTATATGTATGCGCTCATAGGTATTCCGGCAGCGTTGATTCCTACAATTTTAGGATATTATGCCAAAGCTAGTAAAGAAAACCAGGTCGGAGGTATTACCTATGATACTGCAATGTGCAATTTAGAATCACAAGAAAGGCCAGTCTTCGATCATGTATCTGAAGATGAGGCTGTAGGATGAATGGAGGTATGACTATGGACATCAAACAGGGTATTCAGGACGTATTATATCTGATCATTACTGGTATTCTTCCACTTCTTATTACTTATGGAATCCTCTTCCTAAAAGTAAAGATTAAAGAACAGGAAAAGAACTTGGAGAATGATCAGCTCGTAAAATATATAGACGCTGCTACTGATGCTATTAGTAAAGCAGTACTCACAGTTAATCAAACTTATGTAGATGCTTTGAAGAAGGAAGGTAAGTTTGATGCAGAAGCTCAGAAAACTGCTAAACAGATGGCTATTGATAAAGCTAAGGCTTTGATTACAGAAGATTCTAAAGCGGCTATCGAAACATTATATTCTGACTTTGAAGCATATCTAAATGATGCTATTGAAGAACTCGTCAGAGAAAATAAAGTTACATATTAATATAAAAGGAGTACAAGGATTATGAAAAAAGTTATTGTAAATGCAGACATTATGGCAATGTATAAAACATTAAATTCTATGAAGAGTCGTGCGGATTTAATCGCAGGAGATGTTGATGTATTCTGGGCGAATACAATGAACTTGAAGACTCTTAAGGCGCAGGTAGATAAAATCTCAGAGGTTGAGCAGGAGTTAGTTGATTCTTATTTTACAGAGGAAAACTCACATTCTATTGTTGACGAAAACGGTAATGAGACAGGAAATCGTGCTCTTAATGATGACATAAAAGATAAAATCATCCCTGAAATTCAAGAAGGTCTGCAGAAAATTTATGATAAAACATGTGAACTTGATGTTGAGATGATCCCAGAGGAATCTCTCAAGAAAATGCTTAAATCTAATGAAGACAAACTGTCTATGCTTGATATGACAGTACTATATGAATTTGTAGAAAAAGGTGAGTAATAATGGCAACATATATTCAGGGAATTCAAACCTCTGTTGGTGTTGTTAAGTATGATTATAATTATCTGGCTAATCTCCCTGAATCAGATATGACATTATCTAAACAGGGTGCATTCGCTGATGCCCTTGTTGTTGGAAGAAAACTTACTCAGCTGGGAGCTGATGTGGATAAATTGAAAGAATCTATGACTGCCGTACAGAAATCTATCTCTGATCTGCAGTCTGCAGATTCTTCTTCTAACACTTCAATTGAACAGATCAATACATCGTTACTTAGCATGACCAATAATATCGAAACAATACAGAACAATATTACTACTTTGACTCAGAATACTGCTGAGATCAAGAAAAGTGCTGATAATGCGAATTCATCAGTCACAACACTGCAGGAAACTATTAAGTCACTACAGACTAGAATTGAAGCTTTAGAAAAAACTCAGACTAAATAAGGAAGGAGGCAGTTATGTATACACTAAAAATTACAGATGAAAATACTGTTGTTACAACAGTCAAAGAATCAATTGTGGAAAGAAGCAATTATGTAGATAAGATTCAGATTGTAACAAGTAAAATGTACCGGGAACAGATTGATATGTCAGATACAACTGTTTATATGAAGTATAAGCTTCCAGTGTCAGGCAAAATTAAAATGACACAACTTATTATAAATAATCTTGAATATGAACAGAATTATATTCAGTATTTAATCCCTGTCGATGCAGCACTTACTGCTGAAGCCGGGGATATCGAAGTATCTTTCACGTTCTTAAAACTTGTTGCTAATGAAGACGGAACGTACACTTCTTATATTCGAAAAACCACATCAGGTGTTATTCATATTACTCCACTTGTACAATTTGATAAATATGAACCTTCTGAATTGTTTACTGAAATTGATCAGAGGCTCCTTGCTATGGAAGGAATGATTAAAGATCTCAATGCTCAGAATAAAGCAACTTATGAAGGTATGGTAAAAGATATTCGTCTTAATACAGAAGACAGAAAAATCACTTTAACAGACAGAAATGGTGAAGATACCGGAAATGGTATCGTTGTAAAAGATCTTTCTGCTATGGTAGCCGAAGATATGACAGGTAAAGATCCTGATGGCACACAGGATGGAGTTGTTCATCTTGATCAGGTTGTCGATCTGGATAAATTATTAAAGTAAAGGAGTCATGATATGTCATTTAAAGATTCTAAAATTGCTGCTGCGGCTAATTCGGCAATGACTTTGAGTGCTGAGTTAGCCGTAGACACTGAGGAATATACATTATGTACTGATGGTCGTTATGAAGTATATACCAAATATCAAGACAATGCATATTCAACAGTGGATAACTTAAAAAATATTGCCGTTGATGCTACACAGATTAATATTATGCAGGAAGAAAACAGCCAGTATATGCCATTTAGGATTCCAAGATATTGGGATGGTATGGATCTTATGGATATGCTCATCCAGATAAGATATGAATCTGTAGCTGAGAAAAAAGGTAAAGTAGCGACAGTTATCAATGTAGCTTCCAACAATACTTATATTCGATTTGGTTGGCTGATTGATGCTGCTGTTACAGCAAATGCCGGAGATATAATTTTTGAAATTATGGCTACTGGCGTAAATGAAAAAGGAAACAATTATATTTGGAGAACCAGACCAAATGGTAAGTTTACTGTTCTTCAAGGATTAAATTATGACGGAATAATTGAACCTTCTGAAGATTGGTATACAAGTTTTGTAAATATGATTCTTGGTCATGTAGCCGAAGCAAAACAATACGCAGATGAAGCAAAAGCTTCCGCTGCTTCTATTAATGTAGATGATATAAAAGCAGATGTAACCGCTTCTGTAACAGCAAATTTAAATCAGACTGTAGCTGCTTCTCTAAAAGATTACTATACAAAAACAGAGATTGACCAGACTGTTGAGGAACTGAACACTGCTATCTCAGGTATTGATAGTCTGAAAAATCTGAAAATTGAATATGATAATACTTCTGGACATCTTGTATTTAAAGATAAAGAAGAACAGATTGGTGAAATCACTATTAACAGTCTTTCAAATCTTGTTGTTGAATATTCTGTAGTGAATGGCAAAGGTTCTCTCGTATTCAAGAATGGAGAAACAGAGATCCAGACTGTAGAACTTAGTTCTATTGAACCGTCTGCTGCATGGACTTCTGCTCTTAAAGAGGACATTTCTAAGAGTACAGATGAAAAGCTCTCTCCTGTTGTAGATCGTGTGTCTGCTCTTGAGACTGCAAAAGATGACCTGGCAGGCAAAGTTGAAACAAATACAACTGATATTTCAGGTCTGAAAACAGATGTAGCTGGATTAAAAGAATCTAACGAAACAATTTCTGCTACTACTACAGAAACCAAAAATACGGTAGATATTCTGAAGCAGAATGTTTCTGGTTATGATTCTCAGTTTGAATCCATCAATAGTGACATTACTGCGATCAATGAATCTATTAAGGATTTAGGTAAAAATACAGGTCATGAGTATGACGTTTCTTATGAAGAAAATGTTTTTACTCTGTATGAAGATGATGTAATTAAGAAACAGTTTACAATCACTGGTGGCTCTGGACCATCTGACACTACTACGGTCACAATCGAGAGAATTACAAGTTCTGATGCGATCTTCTTAGCAGGAAACTCTGCAGTGATCGAGTATAACTTTACCTCTGTAGATAATACAGGAGATACAACCGGTAATGGTACTGCTACATGGCGTGTCGGAAGTACAACAGTTGCTACTACTGTAGCTGCTCAGGGTAAGAATAGTTTTGATATTACACAATATCTGAAAAATGGTGCAAACTCTATCAGACTTTCTATCACTGACAGTTTTGGTACAATCGCTACTAAGACTTGGACCATTACAATTGTTGACTTTAAAATTGAGAGTATTTTTGATGATACACTCTTCTATTCAGACGAGGTAACATTTAGATATACTCCATATGGTGATATTAATAAGACTGTACATTTTGTTCTTGACGGAAAAGAAATTGCAGGAGTTGAAACAACTGCTTCTGGTAGACAGATGACTTATACTCTGGCAAAACAGAGTCATGGTGCTCACCTTCTGAAAGTGTATATGACTGCAAGTATCAATAATCAGGACGTAACTTCTGAGTCAGTATATAAAGATATTATCTGGGTTGAACAAGGAAATACTACTCCTATTATTGGATGTTCTATGGTTGAATTTACTGCAAAACAGTACAATACAACAAGCATCAAATATGTTGTATATGATCCAGAACATAATCCTGCTACTGTAAAACTCTCTGTTGATGGCAAAGTTGCTTCTACTCTTACGGTTGGAAGAACTGCTCAGATCTGGAGCTACAAGTCTACCGCAATAGGCAAACAGTCTCTTACTATCAGTTGCCGTAGAATCACAAAGATTCTTACTGCTACTATTGAGAAACTGGATATCAATGTATCTCCGGTAACTACAAACCTTGCATTTGACTTTAATCCATCTGGTAAAAACAATGGTGAAGCTGACTGGCTGAAGATCAATGATAATCTTACAATTGAAGTGTCAGATAACTTTGATACAACAAATGGTGGTTATCAGGTCGATGAAGATGGAGATACTTATTTCTGCGTAAAAGCAGGAACTGCTGCTACTATCCCATATCAGTTATTTGCTGATGATGCAAAGAAAACTGGCAAGAACTTTAAATTCATTTATAAATGTACAAATGTAAAGAACTATGAAGCTCAAGTACTCTCCTGTTTTGCAGATAATCTTGGTTATACTGTAAAAGCTCAGGAAGCAACACTGAAATCTGAACAGAACGAAATCTCTGTCCCATATTGTGAAGATTACTATATAGAGCTGGAATTTAATATTCTGCCGGACAGTGAATATACAGAAATGGTTATGTGGGTTGATGGCATTCCTACAAGAGTAAAACTGTATGCCACTTCTGATAGTTTCACGCAGACAAATCCTGTAGGTATTACAATCGGTTCTGATGACTGCGACGTTATTGTATACAGAATAAAAGCTTATACAATGAACCTCACTGATGATGAGATTCTGGATAACTTCATTGCTGATGCAAAAAATGCAAATGAAATTATCAACCGATACAACCGCAATGATATTCTTGATTCTTCTGGTGGACTTGATCCTGATGTACTGGCCGAAAAATGTCCAGACTTGAGAATCATTAAACTGGAAGTACCAGTATTTACAACTGGTAAGAAAAATAAAGTACCATTTACATCTGTACAGCAGATCTATAAGAATGGTCGTCCTGTTGATAACTGGATCTCTCGTGATGGTATTCATAATGGACAGGGAACCTCTTCTGAATATTATGGTGATTCTGGTCGAAATCTGGAACTTAACTGTAAGAATGGATTTACATTCGCAGATGATACAACTGCCAATGTTTATTCTATGGATGAAAATGCTATTGGAATCAACTATTTCAATGTCAAAGTAAATATTGCTTCTTCTGAGAATATCAATAATGCAGGTCTTCAAGGAGAATATCAGGAATTCAACCCATATATCCGTCCTGCTAGAAAGAAAGATCCTCGTGTACGTGATACTATGCAGTTCTATCCTTGTGTTGTATTCTTAAAAGAAACAGATGTAGATAATGCTGTAGAGTTCAAAGATGGTCAGTGGCACTTCTATGCTGCAGGTGATATTGGTAACAGTAAGAAGAATACAGTTGCACAGGGAATGGATCCAGAGAATCACAAAGAATTCATTGTTGAAGTGTCAAATAATACTGATCCTCAGTGCCGTTTCTTATCTGATGACTTATCAAATGAAGAATGGGGTGGAGATACTTCATTCGAAATGAGATATCAGAATCCAAATTGTACAGAAGAAGAAATTCAGGCTGGCAGACAGGCTTGGAACGATCTTTTGACTTGGGTTGTAAATGCTGATTCTGAAACATTTGTAAAAGAGTTTGAACAGCACTTTATTAAAGACTCATTACTCTTCTATTACTTATTTACCGAAAGACATACTATGGTAGATAACAGAGCAAAAAATACTTTCTGGCATACAGAAGATTTGGTTCACTGGGATTTATGTATGGATTATGATAACGATACTGCAATGGGTAATGATAATGAAGGTGGATTAACTCTTACTTACGGATATGAAGATACTGATACTATTGGAACAAAATCAGTCTTTAATGCATCTGATAGTAAAGTGTTCTGTTATATCAGAGATTACATGTTTGATGATCTGCAGAGTATGTTCCTTCAGATGGAGGCCAAACTTACATGGTCTGCAAACCGTATCTTAAATAAATTCGAAACTCTTCAGAATTATAAACCGGAACGTCTCTGGATCGCTGATATGAGAAGAAAGTATTTCAGACCTTACGAGGATAAAGGTACGACTTCTTATCTGGAAATGATGAACGGAAGCAAGAAACAGCAGAGACGACAATTCCAGAAATATCAGGAGAAATATATTGCATCTAAATATGTAGGTTCTACTACTACCTCAGATGTAATCACAATCCGTGGTTACACTCCAACAAACTGGACTGGTGTAAAACCGGACGGTACATTCCATATTGTTCCTTATGCTGATTCTTATGTTGATGTAAGATTTGGTTCTAACCTTGTTCGTCAAAGAGCTAAGAGAGGTCAGACTTATACAGTCAAATCTCCTATTGCTGCTATGAACGATACAGAGGTCTATGTATATAATGCATCTTTGATGCAATCCATTGGTGATATTGCGCCATTCTATCCGGGATATACAAATTTCAATCAGGGTGTAAAAATGACAGACATTCTTATTGGTTCTGATGTTGAAGGATATCAGAATACAAATATGAATGATTTCTCAATCGGACAGAATGTTCTTCTGGAACGACTGAATCTTGAGAATCTGCCAAACCTGAAAAAGACAATCGACCTTTCTAACTGTAAAAATCTCGAAGAGTTTCTAGCAGAAGGATCTGGTATTACAGGTGTTATCTTTGCTCCTGGCGGAAAGATTGAAACTGCTCATCTTCCTGCCATCGCATCTCTTACCGGAAAGAACCTGTATAGATTGACCGATCTTACTATAGCAAGTTATGCAAATCTTACTACTCTGTCTCTTGATAACTGCAATACTTTGGATGCAAAAGACATTATCAATAAAGCTACTGGATTAACCAGAGTTCGTGTAACTGGCATCAATTGGGAACTGGACGATACTACTCTGCTTGACAGATTAGCAAAAATGACTGGTATTGATGATAACGGATATAACTCTGTACATTCTGTTCTTATAGGAACTGTACACATTCCTGTTATGAGACAGCAAAGGCTGGATGAATTCGCTGAATTATGGCCAGATTTAGAGATTACCTACGATTCAATTATCACTCAGTTCAAAGTAACATTCGTCAACGACGATGAAGAAAATACAGTTCTTGATATCCAGTACGTTGATAAAGGTGCAAATGCAGTTGATCCTATTACAAGAGAAATTGATCCGATTCCTACTCCTACCAAAGAAAGCACAATCAAACTTGATTATACATTCAAAGGCTGGGATGGATCTCTAACTGGAATCTTCGCTGACAGAACTATCAAAGCTGTATACAATAGCAAAGTGCGTGAATATACAGTAAAATATGTTTCTAAAGGATTAACTCTGCAGGAGTCTACTGGACAGTATGGTTCTTATATTAAGTATGAAGGTGACACTCCTACTTATACTGCTGAGGAATCAGCTTATAAGTACAACTTATTCAAAGGTTGGGATAAATCCGGATTTGTCGATGGAGATAAGACAATCAATGCAGTATATGAAACCTGCGAATACGTAGATGGATACTTTGATGGTAAGGATCTGGCCAATATGACACAGGTTGAGCTTTATACTCTTATGAAAATGGGACTTGAAGCAAAATCATTATCATTAAAAGATACATTAGATTTCAAACTTGGTGTTGATTATAGCTATGGCGACATTGAAGAGCATGAAGTTATTTCAGCTGCGACTAAATTTGATGGAACAAACTATATTGACACCGGATTAAAGATCATGGAAAAAGACAGAGACTTTACGATTGCTATTGACTTTGAATTCGATACAGACAATAGTGTAAATTCTACTCTTGCACAGTGCTTCCAAGGTGACGGTTCTAATGGATTTAGACTCTGGTATTCTCAGGAACCTCGTTTCTCATGGAATACTGATAGTATAACTCCATCTGCTGGAACAAACCGAGAGATTATTGTATTCCGTCATGAAGCTGGAAGTCAGAAGCTTTATGTGTACAATTCAAACATGACTGGGAAAGAAGTATCTTCTACTACTCTGAATGCGATCAGGATTCCAGAGCATAGTTCCACTCTCGTATTTGGATGTTCTAAAGCTGATGATGGAGCATATGAAAACTTTGCAAAAGGCACTATACATTGGGCTAAAGTCTGGTACGCAGATCTTGGTGAAGAACAATGTATGGATATTGCTGCATGGATCCACGAAGTAATCCCTATGGAAGTGGCTAAGTTTAAAGGATATTATCTGTCTGACGTTGCTTCAAAGAGAGCTAACATTACATTTGTTGCTTCTAATCTCCTTGGTACAGAAAAACCTTATAATAATAAGAGCACAAATGCAGGTGGATGGGCTGAATCTTCTCTGAACACATGGCTGAATACACGTCTGCTTAAAGCTATTTCTCCTTTATGGAAAGCTCTGATCAAACCTGTAAAAGTATACTCTTCTATTGGTAATAAATCAAATGATACATCCGTATCTAATTGCAGATTCTATGTTCCGTCTCTGTACGAAGTTGATCCTACTGCTACTTCTGAACCATATATTTCTGAAACAAATGCTCCTATTGCTTATTTCACAGATGATGATACCAGAAAGAAAGCAAAACCTTCTATTCCTGCAGAGTATAAATCTTATTGGACCAGATCTCCAAATGCTACAGCTGCAAACTGGTTGTATACGGTTAATGAATCTGGTGCAACATATGGATTCTCTTATCCAGGACAGAATTCTGGAATTTTACTTATGTTCTCAATTTCATGCGAGGGGTAACTATTCCCCTCTTATAAGGAGGATATCACATGTATTATAAAGTAATCAAAAATGATGAAGTCGTAGATGTCCTTAATCATATCCTGTATATCAAATATCAGGAAAAACATAGTCTGTTGCTTCTATGTGATATCACAGAAGCACAGGCTATTTTAAGTTCAGACGGAAAATATGGATGGCACATTGAAGGTCTCTATAATTTTCCGCCTGATAATGACATTTATGCAATAAAAGAAATTTCAAAATATGAATATGACAAATTGAAGAGGTGATCACAGCATGGCGTTAATTCCAACCTGGTATTCTGCATCAACTAAGCAAATTGCAGAAAAGGCTTTACAAAGAGGGGTGCTAAAATACCCAGGACTTTGTTACATCCAAGACAGTAAGAGTATAGCGTGGGTGACCATCGACAACACATTAGAATATGTCAAAGGAGATAAACAGATTACAGATGTAAAATGCATCGGATCAAATCTTATGTTTTTCTCTGGAGATAAACTGCTTTTCTCTTATGACATATCTATGACTGATGAAGATAAAGATCATATTATTGAAGAGGTCAAGAAAACAATCGGATTGGATAATTATGTCAAATCTTCTGAGCTTTCTACTCTTTTAGATAATATAATCGGTAATCTTGAAGATAAGTCCACTGTTGTAGACTATATCAACAGCTTATCTTATAACAAATTATTTGACGTACCTATTGTAAATCTTATAGGTACACTTACTGTTCCTGTGAAGATATCATCACTCGATGATGGTATTTATAAAGTAAAAGGCCAATGTATCATTGGCGGAAACAATACTACTGTTCAATCTTCTGCAGACGATGTTCTGTATCTTGTATCTCATGATGCTGATACTTCCAGCACAACAATCACAAAAATGCAAGGAAAATCTATTACATTGTATTTCATTCAGCAAGATGGTGAATATACGACTGATCGTTATGTCACTGAAAGCTGGATTAATGAACAGAATTTTGCAAGTGCTGATTCTGTAAAAGAATATGTTTCAAATATCATTGAAGAAACTGTTCTGGATGTTTTAGATGAACATATTGACTCTGCTTTAGACCGAAAACTCGGAGGTATTGATTCCGAAGATTTAACAAATATATTTCAAGGAGGAAACTAATTATGGCAAAATTACAGTTCGCTACACTTTCTAATCTTCAGGAGTTTTTAAATCTGCATAACGTACAGATCGACTCTAAAATCAGTGAGGCTGTCAAAAACTCAATTAAAACAGTATCTCAGTCAGAAGACGGATACACACTTTATTTCTACACAAAAACTGCTCCAGTAACTATTGATGAAGCAGCATTTACTATTACTATTCCTCAGCCAACAGGTAAGGCAGATAAAGTAAAAGGAGCTATTTCCGGACATCTTGCAGGTCTTGATGCTAATGGTAATCTGGTAGATTCTGGAAAGGCAGCTACAGATTTCGATGCAGCCGGAGCTGCTAACACAGCAAAAACAGAAGTAATGTCTTATGTTGGTACTATTCCTGCTGATGCAAAAGCTAAAGATGTAGTTTCTTATATTAAAGAAGCTGTAAAAACAGGCACATATGATGATTCTGCTCTAAAATCCAGTGTTGCAGCTAATACCGCAGCAATCAGTACTCTTAATGGAACCGGGGCTGGATCCGTAAAGAAAGCTGTTTCTGATGCAGTTGCTCAGATTGTTAACGGTGCCCCAGAAGCGTATGACACGCTGAAGGAAATCTCTGATTGGATTTCTTCTCATGCATCTGATGCAGCAGGAATGAATAGTCAGATTACTACCAATAAAGAGGATATCTCTAAGCTGAAAACACTTATCGGTACTCTCCCAAACACAGCAACATCTAAAGATATCGTAAGTTATATTGCTGAATATGTTTCTAAGGCTCTTGCAGATTCTGACCTTTCTCAGTATGCGAAAGCTGAAGATCTGACAGCCGCTGTAGGAAGAATTGATGCTATTGAAAAGAAATTACCTACATTAGAAGCTGCTGATAAAAAGAATGCCGAAGATATTACTGCTATTAAAGGCAGAATGGATACAGCAGAAGGCAAAATTACTGCTGTAGAAAAAGATCTTGCTACTGAAAAACCGAAGATTGCTAAAAATGCATCTGATATTGCCGCTCTTAAGGGGCTTGTTGGAGATGGATATGAAGCAATTCCAAGTGCGTCTATCAAAGGTTTATTTACTGCGTAAAAATACAATTGATTTTATTGGGAGGAGGGCTGCAATGCTCTCCTTCTATTTTAAAAATAAAAATGGAAGGATGTGACTAATGCAAAATGAAAGAACAATTTCTTAATCTCACTGGATTAACAGAACTGGTTGGTTATTTGAAGACAAGTATAGCTAATCATAAAGAAATACTTCCATATGCTTCCAATAAGTTATTTCCGTCTGTTGGAGATATAAATACTATTTATATAAATACTGCTACGAATACTATTTATCGTTGGGATAGCTCAAGCAAAACTTATATTACTCTAGCAAAAGCCGTAAAGTCTGTTGCTATTTCAGAAGCTACTGAAAACGGAAAAATCACACTCACTGTAGATGGTAATAAAACTACTGTTCCTATTCATGGATTAGGATCTGCTGCATATACAAATTCAAGTGCTTACTCTCCTGCCGGGCATACTCATACAAAAGCTCAGGTAGGGCTTGGCAATGTAGATAATACTGCCGATGCAAATAAGAGTGTAAAACATGCAACTACTGCTGATAGTGCAACTACTGCAGGAACAGCTACAAATGTATCCGCTGGAGAAGGTACTGCTGATGCAGCTAGACATGTTTGGTTTTCTGACTCTACCACAGAGACAAAGCGAGCATACAGCGATAAGTTTAAATATAATCCTGTTACTAATAATCTGACGGTAAATGTTACAGGAAATGCTGCGACTGCAAGTAGTGTCGCATGGGGTAACATTACAGGAAAACCTTCTACCTATACTCCTTCTGCGCATAATCATAATGATTCAACTATTACTTCTCTCAACGCAAGTAAACTCTTTGGAACAATTGATATTGCAAGGCTTCCCCATGGAGCATTAGAACGTCTGGTTATTGTTGAAGATGATACTGCACGTTTTAAACTTACTACTGCTAATATTCAGCTTGGTGATACCGTAAAAGTAACTAAGACTGAAAAAATGTATTATGTTGTTGATGAGAGCAAATTATCTTCTGAGGCTGGTTATTCAGTATATACTGCCGGAACTGCTACTTCTGTACCATGGTCTGGAGTTACTGAAAAGCCTAGCAGCTATCCACCAGCATCTCATAATCATGATGAACGTTATTATACCGAGACTGAGATGAATAGTAAATTAGCTGAAAAAGCTACAAAAGTACATACGCATACTAAAAGTGAAGTTGGATTAGGCAACGTTGACAATACTGCTGATGCCACAAAAAGTGTTAAATATGCTATTTCTGCAGGTAGCGCATCATCTGCCGCTGCTCTTACTTCTAATGCTGGATCATCAACTCAGCCAGTATATTTCTCAGGTGGTAAGCCAGTAGCTTGTTCATATACACTTGGTAAGTCAGTGCCTGCAGATGCATTATTTACCGATCATACTTATGGAAACATGAAGGGTGCTACTTCTTCTTCTGCCGGAAGTGCTGGTCTTGTTCCTGCACCTAATATAGGAGAACAATTAAAATTTCTTCGTGCAGATGGTACATGGGTAATTCCTACAAATACGACATATTCTGTAGGTACATCAAGTTACTCAGGAATAACTAAGCTTTATACCGAAACTGGGTCGGCTATAGATGGTACCATGACTCAAAATGCTATTACAACTGCCCTAAATGGAAAATCTGCTACCTCTCATACGCACAATTATGCAGGAAGTTCTAGTTCTGGTGGTGCTGCAAACTCCGCAAATAAACTAGCAACTGCTAGAACCGTATCTGGTGGAACTGACATCACGCTAAGTTTTAACTATGATGGTAGTGGTAACTCCTCTGCAAATATCGGATTTTATAGTTCGTCTGCGAGTGTAGGCGACAAAAACAATTATCCATTCCATCGATTCGCAAAACTGGATACTATTGCTGCAAGCTATTCAGATAAATCAACCACATTCTTTATCTCACAGGATTATAGTGGTGGTGGCTTCGGTATTGTACGAATTGTATTACGTACGAATAACAGCAGCTTAGCATCGACAGTTGAAGTAAAATGGCTGGTTCGTTGTGGCTTAAGTGCGGATAGCGTACAAGTCGGAATTTACAATGTTTTTGGAAAGACTTACGCAGATGCCTTCTTTAAAACAGGAGGATCGTATGCTGGAACTTGTTTCCGTACACTTGCAAGTGGTGCGCGTGGTGGTATCAGCAGAACTTGGGTGCTGGTCAATTCTTCAGAAGTAAGTGGAACCTCTGCAACAGATGCAAAAACATCTACCGAGTGTTATGCTACTATTGCAGCAGCTGGTACCGCACTTCATAAACAAGCATATAGTAGTATCGTTTCTGGTACTGATAGCGGTACTGCATCTTATGCGAATAGTGCTGGCAGTGCAAATTCTGTTGCTTGGGGTAATGTTACAGGTAAGCCATCTACATTCGCACCATCATCTCATACACATAATTATGCTGGATCATCTTCAGTTGGAGGAAATGCGAACGCAGCTGTAAAATTAGCTACTGCAAGAAAGATTGGTAGTGCTTCATTCGATGGCACTGCCGACATTACTTTATCTCAGATGGGACTTAATGTTCCTGTTGAAATTACAAAGGCTGATTATCTTGCAAAAAAGAAAGCTGGAACTTTAAACGCAAATACCTATTACAATGTTATTGATGAATATGATTCTGCAAATGTTATTAATGACTCATCTGTAACAGCCAACAGTGCGTTTTCAAGTACTAAATCAGAAAAAACATATGCGAAGAAAAGTACACTTGTTACTACTACTCTCACAGCTAGTAAATGGACTGGTTCCTCTGCTCCGTATACATATGTATTACCTGTATCTGGTGCGACTACTTCAAATATAGTAGAAATTAATTATGCTTCTAACGCATCATCTCAAGCAATAGAGGCATATCAGAACGCTATGTTAGCAGATGGAGGGCAGACTACAAATCAAATTACTATAAAAGCAACCGAGAAACCAACTGTAGATATTCCCATTACTATTGTTATAAGAAATGATTTATAAAAGGAGGCGATAACATGGCAATTTATAAAGGTGAACAATGTCTTGCCGGAGTTGGTAAGAATGCAACTATTAAAATTGGTACTGTCGAAACTGGTTCTTCAGCTGCAGTAACTAATTCTGGCACCGATACAGATGCTATATTGAATTTTACATTACCTAAAGGTGATCAGGGAGTCGGCATATCAAGTGTTATCCCTCATTATCTTGCTAGTTCTCAATCTCAAAGTGTTACTAAGGAAACTACTGGGTGGGCGACTTCTGCTCAGGTTATGACATCTACAAACAAATATTTGTGGTGTTATCATGAATTTGTTTTGACAAACAATAATCATTTGTACACTACTCCAACAGTTATAGGTGTTTATGGAGATAAAGGTGATCCGGGTACAACTGATTATAATGGATTACAGAATAAACCGGTCGTTAATGGAGCTGTAACTGCTTATCAGTCAGATATTATGAAATCTCAGTTAAGGAATGTGACGTTTTCTGCTGAAGAGCCTAAGACAACTGATGGTAAACCTGGTGATATGTGGGTGGTGTATGGCGATGAGTAATATTAAAACAGGTGATATTTTAAACTTTGATTATACTGGTGCTGTTCAGAGTGTCACATTACCTAAAGGAATATATAAATTGGAGTGTTGGGGTGCTCAGGGTGGAAATGGATGTACTGACAATTCATATACTGGCGGTAAAGGTGGTTATTCTATTGGAACCATTTCTCTAAATACTAAAATTACTTTATATATTTATGTTGGTGGTCGAGGTGTAAGTTCTGAAGCTTCTGGATCTGGTGCAATTAGAGCTGGTGGTTTTAATGGCGGCGGTGATGGTCGAGATTGGAGTTCAACGAATCATGGTGGCTCTGGTGGTGCTGGCGCTACTGATATACGTATTAACCAAGACTCTTTTTATGCTCGTGTTATCGTAGCTGGTGGTGGCGGTGGAGCATCTGATGATGGGAATGGTGGCTCTGGTGGTGGCGTAAGCGGAATTTCAACTGGTGCTAGCGCTGGTACTGCAACAAGTGGTAGCGGATTTGGACAAGCAGCTGCTTCTAGTTATACTTCTGGAGAATGCGGTGGCGGTGGCGGCGGTTGGTATGGAGGCTATGGTGGCGGTTCCGAAAATATTCCTGGTGGCGGTGGTTCTGGATATGTGTATATTTCTTCTACGGCTTCTAATTACCCATCAGGCTGTTTACTTAACTCTTCTTATTACTTGTCTGATGCTAAAACCATAGCAGGCAATAATTCTTTTGTTTCTCCCACAGGTTCATCTGAGACAGGGCACTCTGGTAACGGCTATTGTCGAATTACTGTTATTGAATGCAAGAATACGGCACTATATACCAGAATAAACAATTCAATGAAAAAGGCTACTGCATTCTATTTCAAATTAAATAATAACAAAATGTACGGTATTGGTTCTGCTAATTCTAATGGTGCAGTTATGAATTTTGATTATACTGGATCAGTCCAGACTGCTACATTGACTCCTGGTAGATATAAACTTGAGTGTTGGGGAGCACAAGGTGGAAATAGCAATCAATCAAACGGAACTTATGGTAATGGTGGAAAAGGTGGCTATTCTACTGGTATTTTAAATGTTTCAACTAATACCACTATATATATAACAGTAGGAGGGCAAGGTCAAAATGGCGTCTTTAATACTAGAACTGCTGGTGGTTTTAATGGCGGCGGTGATGGTTATGGTACTAACGGCTCTGGCGTAGGTGGCGGAGGCGGTGGAGCTTCTGATATTTCTTTAATGAGTCCTGTATTTTCACACTCATCTTATTTTATAAATAACATTCGAGATACAAACTCACTATTAAGTAGAATTATTGTTGCAGGCGGCGGAGGATCTGCAGGATATGACGTTAGTAATAATGCAGCTAATGGTGGTGCTGGCGGAGGTACTACAGGACAAGATGGATTATCAAACCGCGTTTATCATGGCACTGGCGGAAAACAAACTACTTTTGGTACAGGAGGATCATCAGAGGAACCTAATAGGTATTCCGTCCAAGCTAAATTCGGATGTGGAGCATCAGCCAGTAATTCTACAGATGTAGCGCCGGGTGGAGGCGGTGGCTGGTACGGAGGTGGATTACATTGTGATTCTGCTGGTGGTGGATCAGGTTATGTCTATACTCCTACCACTGCTTCAAATTATCCTTCTGGATGTTTATTAAATTCTGCTTATTATCTTTCTAATGCTCAAACCATTGCTGGCAACCAATCATTCCCTTCACCAACAGGTGGTACAGAAACAGGCCATTCAGGTAATGGCTATGTAAGAATCACTAAATTAACAAATATAATATATCTTACTCATGCTAATAATGACATAATGGATTTTAATTATACAGGTTCCACGCAATCTAAAACTCTAAAACCAGGCACATATACAATAGAATGCTGGGGTGGTCAAGGAGGAACTTACAGTAGTTACATAGGTGGATACGGTGGTTACTCCAAAGGCACAATTACTCTTACTAAAACGACTACTGTTTATGTATCTGTTGGTGGAGCTGGATCTTCATCTTCTACTGCTGCAGGATTCAATGGTGGAGGAACTGGTATTTCTTCTGGTAGAGGTGGCGGCGGAGCAACTGATGTTCGTATAGGTCAAAATTCTCTATATTCAAGAGTTATCGTAGCCGGAGGTGGCGGCGGAGCTGGTGTAACAAGTGCCAATGCTAATCCTTGTGGTTGTGGCGGTGGAGAATATGGTGGAGATGGCTATTATAATAACACTACCGGTTCTTATACTACTGGTCAAAATAGATCTGGCGGTAGTGCCTCACAAACTGCAGGTGGTATAACTTGGAGTACAGGCACTCAGGCTACTTTTGGTCAAGGCGGAAATGCTTCCGGCTACTCTTGTGGTGGTGGAGGCGGTGGCTGGTACGGTGGCGGCGGAGCCTATGACAGTGATTCTGACTCTGATGGACGTTGGGGTGGAGGAGGCTCAGGATATGTTTATACCTCTTCTACAGCTAAAAATTACCCTAACGGATGTCTACTAAATTCTACTCATTATCTCACAAATGCTCAGACTATCGCAGGAGACACTTCTTTTACTTCTCCTACAGGATCAGTAGAAACTGGTCACACAGGCAATGGATTCTGCAGAATTACAAATTTGAACCCAACACAATATGGATTATACGTAAAAACGAACTCTGGTTGGAAACACATAGATTTATAAAAGGAGGGCTTAACTATGCCGATTATATTTCACGGAACAGGTAGTGGCGGCTCTGCTAAAAAACTAAAAACCGCACGAACTATTAATGGTACGAATTTTGATGGTACAGCTAATATTACTACTGCTAATTGGGGAACAACAAGAACCGTTACTGTAGGAAATACAAGTAAATCTGTAAATGGATCTGGAAACGTAAGTTGGTCGTTAGCTGAAATAGGTATTCATCTTTCAACAACGGAACCTGCAGCTAGTGACGGAAAGAATGGAGATATTTGGATTACTTATGAATAAAAGACTGAAAGGAAGGTGAGGCTTATGGCTTGTAGTAATGGATGTGGAACTTCTTGTGCTACTGACTGCACTCATTCATCATCTGGTGGATGTGGTGGTTCTTGTGGTGGTTCTTGCTCTACTAACTGTACTGGTGGATGTTCTGGATATTGTGATGGAACTTGTAAGGGAGGTTCAGGAAGTACTTGTTCTGACTGTACTGCCAAATGTGCTAATGACTGTACTGGAGCTTGTGCAAGTGCTTGTGTAACCGGATGCACTGGCTGTGGGAACAACTGTGATGGAGACTGTACAAGCGCCTGTGCTCAAAGGTGCTCTAATGATTGCAATGCTGCATGTACTGCTACTTGTGCTTATGATTGCGAGCATACTTGCACTGCTTCTTGTGCCAACGATTGCACCAGTTGTGGTGGATCTTGCTCAAGTAATTGCTCAGGAAATTGTGATTCCGGTTGTTATACTGGTTGTTATGGTTGTGATTCTACCTGTTCTGGTGGTTGTTCTGGCACTTGTAATACTACTTGCACCACCACTTGCGCCAATGACTGCACTGGCGGATGTAAAGGAACCTGTACAGGTGGATGTGGTGGTTCTTGTGATAACTCATGCGGCTTTTCTTGTGAAGCTTCATGTGATAACAATTGTACTGCTATTTGTTCTGTATCTTCTGTGTACGGTGGAAACTCGGAAAAGAGTGTATTGAATTTTGCTTATACAGGTAAAGCTCAATCTGTAACCCTCGAACCCGGAAAATATGTTCTTGAATGTTGGGGAGCACAGGGAGGTTATCGTTCTAATTCTAGTTATGGTGGAAAAGGTGGCTATTCTACAGGAACTTTAACATTGACTCAAAAAACTACTATATACATATATGTTGGTGGATCTGGAAATTCTGTTACATCAGCATCAAATTCAATCTATCCCGGAGGTTTCAATGGTGGTGGATATAGATACAATTATAAAGGTGGTGGTGGCGCTACTGATATTCGTATTGGAAGTGCTTCTTTATACGCCCGTGTTATCGTTGCAGGTGGCGGTGGTTCTGATGGTAGTCCTAATTATAGTGGCGGGTATGCAGGTGGTGTATCTGGTACTAGGGGAAATTTTGGATGTGGTTCATATGGATATGGTGGATCTCAAACTGCTTCATATTCATCTTTAAGTGCTATTAATTCACAAGGTACTACAAACTCTTCTTCTAATTGTGCTGCTGGTTTTGGTTTCGGTGGTTTTGGATGTTATTACGCTTCAGGTTATGGTGGAGCCGGTGGCGGAGGATGGTACGGTGGACAAGGTACTTATCCTGAT
>ENA-ORSQ01000299-ORSQ01000299.1-human-gut-metagenome-genome-assembly--contig:-NODE-299-length-36046-cov-3.250507_pt1 | contig 36046 bp, 33 predicted proteins | sample MGYA00241900_ERZ509164 | MGnify/ENA primary metagenome ERZ509164 (study PRJEB26280, sample SAMEA2338807) | human gut metagenome | biome: human gut; feature: human-associated habitat; material: faeces...
ACATCTGAGGATTTCTCTTTAGGGACTGCCTTTTCCGCTTTCTGTTTAGAAACAGAATCTATGCTTCGACTTTTTCCCTCTGCCGGTGTCTCTGCTGTTTTACGTTCTTCTTTTGCTTTTTCCTTTTGAGACTTCTTTTTTTGCCGTTCTTTCTGTTTTTCAAGAAATTCCGGCTGATTCCCGGCAATCTGATACCCCAGTATACGTATCCGGTAATCAAAGACCTTCTCTATGTAACTGGTCTTAAAATAAAAAAGCCAGAACAGCCAGGTAACTCTTACCATAAACTTTGGTTCCCTCTGTTCCTCCTTTTCGAGTTCAAAAGAATACTGAATCGGAGTTAGCAGAACAAGCAAAACAAGTCCGATAAATAACAGGAGCAGTATTCCAAGTATTTTTAATAGTAATAATAATACATACAGCACATTTCTCCTCCTGTTTTAAAACTTCTCCAGATAATCATTCATCTCATAGATACAATCACTATTATATCCCATCTGCACAAGTTTTAACACGATTTCATAAGCCTCTTTCATAGAACCTGCAAGTCCCAACAGCTTTAAATCATTGTTCTGATAAAACTTCTGTCTCATCTCTCGTGAAGAAAGAATATACATGATCACATCTTTCCCACAGGAAGTCGTAATACCATACCAAAGTCCTTTCTTCCATATAAAAGGATGGCGGACTCCCCGCAATATAGCCTTCGCATCGTGGGAAATCGTCTCCCCAATCATTATATGTTCTGATATTGTCAACAAAAGACCGCCTCCTGTCATGATTTATTTGCAACTTATATTATATCTTTATTCTATCCATTAATTTTTCAGATTTATTTGAAAGAATATAACTCTTTTAATATTGCTTTATTTTACATGTGTATGTGTAAATAAATGTTCATTGCAATATTCATAATTTCCATTACACTTTGAGCAGTAACGGAATTCTAAATTTGGGTCATCTAATTCTGTCTTACCACAGACTGCACACTTATGACGATATGGTTTATTTGAAGCCACAGATGATGCCTTCCGGTATGCTCTCTTTCTGTGAATCTCTTTTGGAGAAACCTTTTTATAATTCCTTGATGAGAAGTAAAACAGCAGAAAGTTCAGTAAACTTACTACAATAGCAATTCTTGCTCCAAGTCCTCCAACGACAAACTGCCAAACTAAAAGCGCCACATCAAACCACGCCATCCACTTTACTTTCAGCGGAAGAATACCATAAAGATATACCCGCATCTCCGGGAATATCGTGGCGTAGGCTAAAAACATGGATAAGTTCAAATAAAAAGTATCCATGAAAATCATTGTTGATGGATAAATAAAATATACAATAAATGATGCCACAATTGTCGCAAGAACTCCTATAAGGATATACATATTAAAGCGAAATGCTCCCCATACCTGTACTAAAGATTCTCCAATCGAATAGTAAAACATCAGTACAAAAATAATAAAAATGAGACTTGCATTCGGTGGCACAATAAGGAAACCAAGCAGTCTCCAAATCTGTCCATGAAGTATCATATACGGATTTAATGCGACATAATAGTAATAAGAACCCTTTGTCAAAATATTAAGTACCGCTCCTATCGCATACAGCATAACGATATACAGCGGCAGATTTCGTATCGCATATCTTCCAAATTTACGTTCCAGCTTATCTAGCCAATTCATGGCACTCCTCCTTTAACTTTCAATGTACTGACAAGAAACCTTCTGCAAAAACAAGTGCAGTAAAAATCCCAAGCGTACATTCTTAATAAAATATTTTTGTTTATAAATGAACAGCCGGAAATCCCGGCTGTCTCATACATATTCAATTATTTAAAATGTTTATTCTTGGCAATGATTGCTCCGGCAATCAGAGTCAGTAATAAAGAGATTCCTACAACAATCCAAAATCCATATGGATTATTCGCAAATGGAATTCCTGCTACGTTCATACCAAGCGCACTTGTAACAATCGTTGGTACAGTAAGCACAATGGTAATAACTGACAAAAACTTCATCGCAATATTTAAGTTATTCGATATAACAGAAGCAAAGGCATCCATTGTTCCACTTAAAATATCACTATAAATCTTCGCCATCTCAATCGCCTGCTTATTCTCGATGATAACATCTTCAAGTAACTCCTCGTCATCTTCATAACGTGGAATGGATGTATTACGCATCAGTTTCTCAAGAACAACCTCGTTGCCTCGCAGAGAAGTTGTAAAATATACAAGACTCTTCTCTAAATCAAGCATTTCAATCAATTCCTGATTTCTCTGAGAAATGTGAAGCTTCTTCTCCACTTCATCACTCTTCTTGTCAATAATCTTCAGATACTGCAGAAACATCGTCGCATTGCGGTATAACATCTGGTAGATGAAACGAGTTCTCTTATACGTATAAAAATCCCTCACTCTTCCATCCATAAATACGGTCAGTACCGGTGAGTCTACAAGACAGACGGTAAATATATACTTATCAGTAAAGATAATTCCAAACGGTATCGTATAGAAGTATTCTCTTCCCTTACGCTCTTCGATTGTTGGAATATCCAGGATAATTAATGTGTAATTTTCCTCCACCTGTATACGGGAACGTTCCTCCTCATCCAAGGGGCTTTTTAAATCGTCAACATCAATGTTAAACTGGTCTGCTGTGGTACTTAGTTCTTCTGCCGTAGGATTGGTAAGGGCTATCCAGCATCCTTCCTCTGCCACTGCAACTTTGCGAATCCCTGAATCGGTCGTTTTAAAAATTCTTATCATGAGACTTCCCTCTTTCAACAGTTTATCGTATCTCAGTCTGCATCTTCTCTATCTTGGCAAAACGAAAGAAAGAGTCCGTTTCGCGGACTCTTACATAACTGAAACCGTTTAAATTTATTATAAGAAATATCTAATACTTTGTCAAACGCATTTCTGTGATTTTTTTACTATTTTTTAACTGCTTTTCTTTTTCATTTATTCTTTTTTTGCAGGAACGAGCAGAATCGTTCCCGCTGGTACAGTAAGATTATACAAAATACGGTTTACCTTTGCTAATTCTTCAAAGGTCATTGAAACATTTTTCAGGATAATTTTTAATGTATCCCCTTCTTTTACTACATAAGGCCGGAAATCTACTTTCCCCTGTCCCCTGCAGTCTGGTACACAGATTTCCTCACCCGGCTGCAAATTATATATATCTACAAAAGGGTTTAAATCAAGAAGTGTTCTTACCCGGCAATGATGCCTTTGTGCAATGCTATACAGCGTATCTCCTGTCTTTACTGCATACACCGGGCCGGGGCATTTTTTGGTGTCACATATGTTTACATAAACTTTTTCACTCATAGATGCTCTTCCTTTTTCTTCCTCAATTATAAAATATGACAGTCAGAGAAAAAGGTACTTTATCGTAAAAAACTCCTCATACAAATACTCCCCTCTCCTTTTGTTTTTTGTAAACATTTTCCATTCATTATATCTTTTTTTCGAAATTTGTTGTATTTTACGTTCAACTCGTTTATAATGGTTTGGATATTGAGAAATTTATCTATATATAGTGATTCAGAGCCATAGTGTCTGTCTCATTGCCTTTCTGTCAAATAACGCAGAATGCTTTTTCATCAACAAAGTGACTGAACAAGACGATACGGTGGCATCGGCAAGCGAAGTGTATCGCGGACGGTGTTATAAATGTATTCTGAACATTAGATTACCTTATTTTAATACACAACATGAATACACATTTTACTAAAGGAGATGATTAATTAATCATGAAACACGCATTAGGTATTGATATTGGTTCTACTACCGTTAAGGTAACAGTTATCAATGAGAGCCATGATATCCTTTTTTCCGATTACAAACGACATTTTGCAAATATTAAAGGAACTTTACAGACCTTATTATCTGAGGCGAGAGAAAAGCTGGGCAATCTCACAATCCATCCAACCGTAACTGGTTCCGGTGGGATGGCAATCTCAGAATACTTACATATTCCATTCTGTCAGGAAGTAGTTTGTGTGGCGAATGCCTTACAGGATTATGAACCAAAAACAGACGTAGCAATCGAACTTGGCGGTGAAGACGCCAAGATTATTTATTTTAATAACGGAATTGAGCAGCGTATGAACGGTGTATGTGCCGGTGGTACTGGTTCTTTCATCGACCAGATGGCAAGTCTTTTACAGACAGATGCAACCGGTCTTAATGAATATGCCCGTGATTACGATACCCTCTATCCAATCGCCGCTCGTTGCGGTGTTTTCGCAAAGTCTGATATTCAGCCATTAATCAATGAGGGGGCAACAAAAGAAAATCTTGCTGCTTCTATCTTCCAGGCTGTAGTAAACCAGACAATCAGTGGTCTTGCCTGTGGTAAACCAATCAAGGGATATGTCGCTTTCCTTGGTGGTCCTCTTCACTTTATGCCAGAATTAAAGAATGCATTTATCCGTACTTTAAATCTGGACGAAGAACATATTATCGACCCTCCATACTCTCATCTTTTTGCAGCAAAAGGTGCCGCATTAAACGCAAAAGAAGAATGTTCCTTCACATTAGATGATCTCTTAAAAGAGTTTGAATCCGACATTCAGCTTGCTGTAGAAGTAGAACGTATGGAGCCTCTTTTTAAAGACGAAAAAGAATATGATGAATTTATCGAAGAGCACAACCAATTCAAGGTGAAAAAGGCAGACTTAGCTACCTACAGTGGCAAATGCTATCTCGGTATTGATGCCGGATCTACGACAACAAAGCTTGCTTTAGTTGGAGAAGATGGTTCCCTCTTATACCGTTTCTACGATAATAATAACGGAAGTCCGTTAAATACAACAATTCGTGCTATGAAAGAGTTAAAGGAGTTACTTCCTCCTGCTGCGAAGATTTCCGGTTCCTGTTCTACTGGTTACGGTGAAGCATTAATTAAGGCTGCACTGCAGCTTGACCACGGCGAAGTAGAGACAATGGCACATTACTATGCTGCCGCTTTCTTCGAGCCAGATGTAGACTGTATTTTAGATATCGGCGGACAAGATATGAAATGTATCAAGATTCGTAACCACGCTGTAGATAACGTACTTTTAAATGAGGCCTGTTCTTCTGGATGTGGTTCTTTCATCGAAACTTTCGCAAAATCTCTGAACTATTCTGTAGCTGATTTTGCAAAGGTTGCGCTGTTTGCCCCATCTCCAATCGACTTAGGTTCCCGCTGCACTGTATTTATGAACTCCAAAGTAAAACAGGCACAAAAAGAAGGCGCAAGCGTTGGTGATATTTCTGCTGGCCTTGCTTATTCCGTTATCCGTAATGCCTTATTAAAAGTTATTAAGTTAACCGACCCCAAACAGCTTGGTAAAAAAATCGTTGTTCAGGGTGGTACATTCTATAATGATGCGGTACTTCGAAGCTTTGAACGTATTTCCGGCTGTCACGCCGTTCGTCCAGATATTGCCGGTATCATGGGTGCTTTCGGTGCAGCCTTAATTGCAAGAGAGCGTGAGGAAGAAACTGGAGATACACAGATGCTCTCCATCGACGAGATTATCAACTTGGAATACAGCACTTCCATGAGCCGCTGTCAGGGATGTAACAACCACTGTATCCTTACCATTAACAAGTTTAACAACGACCGTCAGTTTATTTCTGGTAACCGTTGTGAACGTGGTCTTGGCCTTGAAAAGAATCATGAGCATGTACCAAACCTTTACGAATATAAATATAAACGAATTTTTGGATATAAAGCATTAAAACCAGACGAGGCAAAACGTGGTGTTATCGGTATTCCACGAGTACTGAATATGTATGAGAACTATCCATTCTGGTATACATTCTTTACAAACCTTTCTTTCCGGGTATTGCTTTCTCCAAAGTCTTCCCGAAAGATTTACGAGCTTGGTATTGAGTCCATTCCAAGTGAATCCGAATGCTATCCTGCAAAGATTGCACACGGACATGTAATGTGGCTTTTAAAGAAGGGTATCAACACCATTTTCTATCCTTGTGTTCCTTATGAGGAAGACCAGATGGAAGGTGCCAACAACCATTACAACTGCCCGATCGTAACATCTTATGCAGAAAATATTAAAAACAACATGGAAGAGCTCCGTGATCCGAATGTCCTTTTTATGAACCCATTCTTAGCACTCGATAATGCAGATGCCTTGAAGGTACGTCTTTATGACGAGTTATCTAAACATTTCGATGTGACAAAAGAAGAGATTGACCATGCCGTAGATGAAGCTTATAAAGAAGCTGCACAGGTAAGAAAAGATGTACAGGCAAAGGGCGAAGAAACACTTGCTTATCTCGCAGAAACTGGAAAGATGGGTATTGTTCTTTGTGGTCGCCCTTACCATATCGACCCAGAGATTAACCACGGTATTCCTGAACTGATTAACTCTTTTGGCATCGCCGTATTAAGTGAAGATTCCATCTGTCACTTAGGTCATGTTGAGCGTCCATTAATCGTTTCTGACCAGTGGATGTATCATTCCCGTCTGTACGCTGCCGCAAACTACGCAAAGAAGAACAAGCAGTTAGAAGTCATTCAGCTTAACTCCTTTGGCTGTGGTCTTGATGCGGTAACTACCGACCAGGTAAATGATATTATGACGAATTCCGGACGTATTTATACCGTCCTTAAGATTGATGAGGTAAATAACTTAGGTGCTGCCAGAATCCGTATCCGTTCTCTGATTGCTGCCGTAAAGATCAGAAACCGTAAGCACATTGAGCCACATCCGGTTCCGGCAAATATCGAAAAAGTAGAATTTACAAAAGAAATGAAAAAGGACTACACCATTCTGATTCCTCAGATGTCCCCAATTCATTTCGACCTGCTCACCCCTGCCTTCCGTCACTGTGGCTATAACGTAGAGATTTTGCCGGAAATGGGGAAACAGGCAGTAGATACTGGATTAAAATATGTAAATAACGATGCCTGCTATCCATCTCTTATCGTTGTTGGACAGATTATGACTGCCTTAACTTCCGGCAAATACGATCTGAACAAAACAGCCGTTATCATCTCCCAGACTGGTGGTGGCTGTCGTGCGACAAACTATATCGGATTCATCCGCCGTGCATTAGCTAAGAACGGTTACGGTCAGATTCCAGTTATCAGTTTAAGCGTACAGGGAATTGAGAAGAATGAAGGTTTTAAATTCACTCCGGCACTTTTAGTTCGTGCTCTTCAGGGAGTTATTTACGGAGATTTATTTATGCGTGTTCTCTACCGCGTCCGCCCATACGAAAAAGTAAAAGGTTCTGCAAATCATTTACATGAAGTATGGAAAAAGCGTTGTATTAAATCTCTTGAGAAAGCACGATATGGAGAATTTAAGAAAAATATCCGCGGCATTATCCGCGACTTTGACAGATTACCAATCACAGATGAGAAGAAACCTCGTGTTGGTATCGTTGGAGAAATCCTCGTAAAATTCCTTCCAGACGCAAACAACCATCTGGTAGAACTTTTAGAAGAAGAGGGGGCAGAGGCAGTAATGCCAGATTTATTAGACTTTATGTTCTACTCCTTCTACAATAGTAATTTTAAAGCAGAATATCTCGGAAAATCTACAAAAGCTGCTAAGTTATGTAATATGGCAATCTCCGCACTCGAAGCTTACCGAGGCTTCCTGCGAAAAGAATTAGAAAGAAGCGATCGTTTCACTGCACCACCTCACATTGAGGAACTTGCCGAGTACGCAAAACCAATCGTATCCCTCGGTAACCAGACCGGTGAGGGATGGTTCTTAACTGGTGAAATGGTTGAACTTATCAAACAGGGTGCCCCAAATATTGTTTGCACACAGCCATTTGCCTGCCTGCCAAATCACGTTGTAGGTAAGGGTGTTATCAAGGAACTGCGCCGTAAGTATCCGGAATCTAATATCGTCGCAATTGACTACGATCCGGGAGCAAGCGAAGTAAACCAGGTAAATCGAATTAAATTGATGCTGGCAACAGCGGAGAAGAAGTTGAAATCTGATTTGCCGCAGGCAAAATAGACGCCAAACAAACGCCCTCTGAGAATGAAAGAATCCTTATTTGTGACTTTAGTCGCGGCGTGTTGAATACTCGCTCTACTCGCTCGTATCCAACACTTGCTCCGAGGCCACAAATAAGGATTCTTTCATTCTCAGAGGGCTGTGCTTGGGATGTGGAAGAAAAAAATGGAATTTATTATTAAAGAATTTGGAAATTCGTAAAAGGCTGTCTTTGGCTGCTGAAGTTAAATCAGAATTCATGTTCAAGTATTTGGGGATTCGCCAGAAGGTTGCGGTTTTACGAAAAATATAGCAATTCTATAACATGGTATTCGAAGAATAGGTTTATTCTATTCTGCAAATCAGTGAAAAAAATTGAGAAAATAAATTGTAGCCTTATCTTTTTTGTACTCTGTCATAGGAAAAATGTATTTTGAAAATTCACAATGTTCTGGAGAATCTCCAAATTCCCAACAGGAATTTCTGGCGTTACTTCAGTAGCCACCGTCAGAAACATATTGGCCTGCTATGTTTCGTCAACTTCGCCTGCTACAGTTCCGCAGCAAATTCCCTCAACTTCTGTTTTGCTTTTGGAGACAGATTCTTCGGAACTTGCACCTCTACCGTCGTATACTGGTCACCATGTACAGAAGAATTCTTCATGGAGACGATACCCTTTCCGCGGAGTCTTAATTTACTTCCGGATTGTGTTCCCGGTTTTATGCTACAGCGGACATTACCATAAATGGTCGGTACGGTGACATCTCCGCCAAGAACGGCTGTGATAAATGGGATAGTTACTGTGTTAAAAATATCCTGACCGTCTCTCTTAAAACCTGGCTTTTCTGAAACGGTTACTTTCAAGAATAAATCACCGGCAGTTCCACCATTATAGCCGGGAGTTCCCTTGCCTTTTAATCTGATACTCTGTCCCGTTTCTATTCCTGCCGGAATATTAACTTCTAATGCCTGTACTTTGCCATTCTCATCTTTTAAGTGGATTGTTTCTTTTTTTCCAAATGCGGCTGCATCAAAGTTTACCTGTATATCTGCATGAATATCATTTCCTTTTGTTTGATAAGATTGCCGATTTCCAAATCCTCCATTTTGCCGGAAATTGCCGTGAAATCCATTATTAAAGTTTCCATTTTGACCAGAGCCGCCTCTGAAACCAGATTTTTTAAAGCCTCCGCCAAAAAAGTTTTCAAAGATATCTCCCATATCACCGCCTTCAAAATGAAACTCCTGATAACCATTGCCGTTATTCGAGCGGTATGTGCCTCCGCGAAAACCTCCGCTTCCCCCGAAGTCACTAAAACCTCCAAAACCTCCATCGTTACCATACGGGCCAGACTGTGCATTTCCCGTTCCATCAAAGGCGGCATGACCAAAACGATCATAGAGTTTCTTTTTCTCTGGATCACTTAAAACTTCATACGCTTCTGTCACTTCCTTAAATTTTGCTTCGGCATTACTATCCCCAGGATTAATATCTGGATGGTATTTCTTCGCCAATTTACGATAGGCCTTTTTAATAGTCTTCTCATCTGCATTTTTATTTATTCCAAGAACATCATAATAATCTGTTTTTGTTACCATAATCTTCACCCTCTCGTTGTGAATTCTATTTGTTCTAGTTGAAATATAACACTGTATTTTCTTATTGTCAACTCTTTCTTTAAAATACGCTCTACGAGGATTCTCATTTAACCAAACACGACAACGGCCACTACTTAAATATCATTTCCTGGAGCATGTTTAAATACCTCTTTTAAACACACTCTTAAAAGCCTTTCCATCTTCTTCCACGCAAATTTCAGAAAAGGCTCTTTTATTGACTTTATCTTTCTTTTCCTTTATACTATTATAGATATTAAATCACAAAAGAAAGGAAAGGTATAATGAAAAAAGTTACATCGTTATTAATGGCACTTATTCTGTCTGTTACTATTTTAATGGGCAGTATTCCAATGAATGCTTCAGCAGCTACTACAGAAGTTCCTGTTGGCTGGTATCAGCAGGGTAAAAAAGTATACTACTACGAAAATGGTAAGAAAGTTACTGGCTGGCATACATTAAAGAGCTACTATGACAAGAAAAAGTACAAATTCTACTTTAACAAAAACGGAGTATTAGTTAAGGATTTATTTACACTTAACTACAAAAAATGGATTAAGAAAGACATTACGATCGTTGTTAACACAAAGACACATAATGCTACTCTTTATGCCAAAGATAAAAAGACTGGCAAGTATAACATTCCATTAAAGACTATGGTTTGCTCTACTTCAAGAAAGGCAAAAGGAACAAAGGCTTATTCTGGATGCCGTCTGGAAAAAACTTCTGCTGTAAGATGGTTCATCTACAAGAAAAGCCGTCCATATCATTATTACCAGTGGGGTGTTAAGGTAAAACATGGTAACTTCTATTTCCATTCTGCACGATACACTACTACAAATAACAGAAAGTTAGAAGTTGGTTTATATAACGACCTTGGAACAAACCAGACAACAACAAGCGTTCGTCTTCAGGCTGTCAATGCAAAACTTATCTATGATATTGCTACAAAGACAAACAAGAAGAAACGTGTCTGGGTTAAAGTAATCAGAAAGAACAAGGAAAAAGGACCTTTCGGTGTTTATACTTTAGCCGGAACTACTGGAAAGATTAAAAATAAAAAGAAAAGAATTGACCCTACAGATCCTAGTATTAAGGGAAATAAGAAGATTTACTCTTATGCTATGAGTATTTTAAACGGTCTTAAATAATTTTCTAATAAAAGAAGCATTGCTTCATTAAATTTACCTGTCTGTGAACATGAGCAACATTCTATTTTGTTTATCAGACAGGTATTTTTATGAGCTAATGATTCTTTTTATTTTCTTGTTAGAAGAGGGTAAAGCAAATATGTTCACATTATATAGCCCAGCAGATATATAATAGATATCCAGCATAAATGGAAAAAACAAGGATACCATCTCTTCTTTTAATTTTCTGACGAATTAACATAGGAAGAAGCGCAAGTACTGAAATAAGGATACATAAAGGCATATCAATTTGTGCCATCTGCAGTGAAACTGGAAGTTTCTCTCCACTAAGTAATGTACAGATTGGTAAAATAAAAGCGGAATCTATCATATTGGCACCTATAATATTTCCGACAGACAAAGAAGACTCTTTTTTTAGGATTGCTGTAACTGTTGTTACAAGTTCCGGCAAAGATGTTCCCATTGCAACAATCGTTACCGAGATAATATCTTCGCTGATATGCAGAATTTCCGCTATTTTACAGGCAGAATGTACTAGTAACTCTGAACCTGCTACAATACACACCGCGCCTATACAAAACCAGAAAAATGTTTCCCATATACTACTTTGTTTTTCTTTCCATTTACTTCTTTTATTTTTTACCTTTTTTTCTCCGTTTTTCCCAGCCTGTATTTTTTTATGTAATATCATATCTTCTTTTTTTCTTTTACTGTTGGAAACTTCTTTTTTACAAACTGCATTTTTGACATTCTCTACAAGAAATAAAATCCCGGCAAGTAATAGCAGGAGACAATCTGCCCTGTCAAATATTCTATCTTTGAAGCTAATCAATAACAACAGTAATGTTCCAATATATAAGCTGTTTTTAAATAAATATTCTTCTCTTTTAATTGCAACGGGAAGAAAAAATAAACTAAGCGCAAGAATAATTCCTGTATTTGCAGAAACAGAACCAACTGCATTTCCTATTGCCATGGCAGAATGCCCATCTAACGCAGCCGCCACAGAAACAATGATTTCCGGCATCGTTGTTGCAAAACTCACAATCGTTGCTCCGATCACATATTTCGGTATTCCAAGTATTTCCGATAATTTTGACGCAGCATCAACAAACCAGTCTCCTCCCTTACAAATAAGAATCAGTCCAATAAAAAAAGACATATAAATCATATACAGCCCTCCTGCCCTATATCTCTTTCATATGTCTTTTTTCGGTATTTATACCTGTTTTTTTTATATGCCTTATATATTTTTATTGGTTTTCGTTCAGAATTCCCCCCGGCAGATGCTTCACTTCTCTTCCTATTGCTTTTGCTTCCGGTGCTTTCAAAACTTCTATTTCTTTGCGGATTGCGTCCATCTTCAAATCAAGGGCGGCACTCTCATCAGCACATTTCTTTAAATCCGCTGTAAGCTGGTCAGAAGCAATATCTTTCTTATATTTTAATTTATGTTCAAGGCTTGCCCAGAAATCCATTGCAATTGTACGAAGCTGTACTTCTACTTTCATCATTTTCTTTTTATGCTCTAAAAAGATAGGGACTTCCACAATCAGATGCAAACTCCGATAGCCATTCTCCTTCGGATTCTCTATGTAATCTTTACGCTGAATCAATGTGATATCATCCTGCTCTAGCAGACAATCTGCAAGAAAATAAATATCTTCTCTAAATGAGCAGATAATACGGATTCCTGCAATATCTGTAAGATTCTCCTCAATACTCTGCGTTGAAAAAGGAAGATTCCTTCTGTTTAACTTCTCTGTAATGCTCTCAAGACTTTTCACCCTTGTTTTAATCGACTCAATCGGATTTCTGTCATGTGCCAGTGAAAACTGTTCATTCAGCACACGAAACTTTGTCTCTACTTCCATAAGCGCACACTGGTAATATGCCATTAATTCTTTATATGGTTTTTGCTCTCTCTGAAGCAAATCATGTATTTCTTTTGTAGATAATTCCCGGAACACCCTCTCTCTGAGTCTATCCCCGATTGGTGAACGCATTAAATCATCTAATGCTCCAAAAATTTTCTTTCTCTGTTCCATTCTTCTTCATTCCTTTCATATCGTATTTCCACGACAAGTAGAATACTCTGTCTAATTTTACCATAAATTGTTGTTTATCTCAATTCATTTTCTATATCTTACTTCACAATTCCTTATACAATTTTCTAAAGATGTTTGTTTGCAAATTCGATATTCTATGCTATAATACCTCAAGTTGTAATACTTTTTTAATATTTGTAAGACATTTGTAACTATTTAATATCTTCAAAATACAAAATAATGAATAGATGCTTCTTATTTTTTATTTTAAATCTGTAAAAACATCTTATAATCATGTTCTCCTGGAATCTTTTTTACAAAGTCAAGTGTAGAAAAGACTTTAGGAACAAACACATAATACATTAATGGAGGAATTGTTGTGAAAAAACATATCTTTTTAGGCGTTCTTTTAATGTTGACCGGATTTTTCTTTATTCCGTCAAAAACTTTCGCTTTTCAACATGCCTACGAAAGCAAATCTGACTTTATTTATGCCCTAGCAAGAAATGAACTGCCCGTATACTATTCTGATTACAGCAATGATTTAAAAACTGTACTCCCTAAATATACCGGTGTCAAAGTAATCGGTTCTTCCGGTTCCTGGTACGAAATTCAGTATGCTTCTAAAAAAGGCGGAACAAAGAATGGCTGGGTAACAAGAGATGAATTTCATTCTGATTGCCTGATTTATGATGGCAGAGAAAAACAGCCTTTTTCAAACGGTACCTATCAGCTTTCTTTTTATGAGGAGAATTCCTCGGATTCTTCTTTTGCTATGAATACAGCTTCTATTATCTCAGAAAATTTTTCCTGTTCTTTTAAATATGCTGGTGACAACCGTTACACCATACGCAAAGCAGGAGAAGAAAAATATTTAAAAGCAGATACATTATCAAACACACCTTCTTCAAATGAACTTTGGGGAAGTAAACAGGAAGCTGGTACTTTTCTTATTACAAGAAAAAAGGACTATTATACAATCTGCGATGAAACTACCAAAAGAAATCTTTCTCAAAACGATGGCAGTATTTTAGAGTTCACAACAGATTCTAATGCCGTATGGCGTCTGACCCGTAATAAAAAAGCAATCGAAAAAGAAAATCTTCAGGTTTTTGTCCAGTTTGACCCTGTCTGGGCAAAGCATCATTACGGCAATGAAACCACAAAAGATACTGACACAAATAATTTTTGCACTTCCGGCTGCGGTATTTTTGCCACAGTAAATGCTATCTACTCTTTAAGTGGCCATTTTCCTGATCCTTATGAACTGGCACATTACGCTTCTGATAAGCATTACCGCATCGAAGATTGTGGTACTGACAGCGGATTCTTTAAGGCAGCTGCCGAAAAATTTGGCTATAAATATGGATTCTCCTACGATGGAAGCGGCGAATCCTTTAAAGAATTAAAGGAAAAGTTAAAAGAAGGAGATACTGCTATCGCCTATCTTCCAGGACATTACGGTACTATTGTTGATTATAATGCAAAAAAAGATAAATATCTGTTAATGGATCCCCATTATCTCCCAAAAAGAGGGACTTCTTCTTTCGGGGACTGGGTAAGCCAGAAGGATTTAGAAGAAGGTGCATTGATGGTGCAAACTTTTTTCTACTATAAAGCGGAATAGTATTGAAGTAACAGACGAATCCCGAAAGCTAAGTACTGTATATCTGTGACTTTCGTCGCGGCAGGTTAAACGTTCGCTTACGCGCTCACATCTAACCTTTGCTCCCAGGCCACAGATATACAGTACTTAGCTTTCGGGATTCTGTTTTTTGGCCGCCTCAATGTAGTATTGGTACAGATATTGGAAAATAAGTTTTTAAGGAAAGATTTGACAAACCTTCCACCTGCTATTTCAATTCAAATAATAGAAATTATGTAAAACCTTCTAGAACGTGTTTGAAACATGCTCTAGCCTCCCTTTTTCTGTCTATTGAATCAAATCACAATAATTTATCCGTCTTCCTCCTATTTGAGCGTTGTTATTTCTATATGAGTGTTATATAATATAAGCAATATGTTATGGGAAGGCGGGTTACATATGAATTTAAGACAGATTAATGAATTGTGGAATGAATATAAGGAAAAGTATGACTTACCAAAGGATGTGCAGATTTCGGCTGTGCAATATGATGCAGAGAAATATATTGAGGGTTTTTTTAACATTTTAGAGCTTCTTGACGGCAAGTACATTCTGCATTTGAATCCTCGTTTTCATCTTTATAGTGACAGTTATGCCCGTTTTATCCTTTTCCATGAATTTACTCATTTTTATGATTTCATAAACAGTTCTTTTGATGAGACAGAAGACTTATTTATTTATATGAATGCCTATTCTGAATTTCATGCCTGCCGTGTTACACTGGCACGTTTTATGGAGCGCCTTACCCTAAAAACTGTACATATAGACAAGATTCAGATTCCAGGGCCATTTAATGAGATTTCTATCCGTCATCTTTTAGAGGAGGGGCTTTGGAGAGTAAAAGTTTGTTTTGAACAGTTTCTTGAAACACTTGAACCGAATGATTTCGTTATGACTTTCCGTCAGTTAATGTATCTTCTCGGTTATATCTCTCTTTTTGAGAACGATGATGTTTTATTAGAGCAGACTTTACAGTTTGCACATCTTGATACTGATGATTTCTTCGCTTTATATCATGCTTTAAAAGAGATTGATCACGATGAAATTTTAAGACTTACAAGAAAGATTTACAATTCTGCATTTCTCATATATTTAAGGGGATTTTTCAGAAGGAACTACGACAAACGTATTCTTCCGGATGACGAGCTTGAGAATATCACAGCAGATAATTGCGATGAATATAAAGCAATCCTTGACAAACGACAGCAAGAGGTTGCTGCTTAAGGTTGAGAATAAACAGACGCCCTCATAAGTTTCTATATAATAAGAACTTATGAGGGCTGTTTTATTTTTAACCTTAATGCAGTAAAGATATACGCTATATTTGTGGCCTCGGAGCAAGTGTTGGATGTGAGCGCTTAAGCGAACATTCAACGCGCCGCGACTAAAGTCACAGATAGGAGGATAGGTTCTTTGGAGTTTTCGTCAGCTTACGATAAACTAACGTGACTTATTTCGTCTCTTTATAAATTCTTCTCTTTTAATGCTACAGCCTGTTTGATCAGTTCCACCGTTCCATCAATACCTAAGATACTACTATCAATGCAAAGATCATAACTCTTCAAGTCTCCCCACTTCTTAGAAGTGTAGTAATTATAGTAGCTTGCACGCTGCTTATCTGTCTTGATAGCTACGTCTTTGACTTTGGCTTCTGGAACCTCATACTGTTCCTGGATACGGGACTTTTTGAAAGCCATTGGTGCGTGGATGAATACATTCAGCTTATTGTCATAGTCTTTTAATGCATAGTCTGCACAGCGGCCTACGATAATACATGGACCTTCATCTGCTACCTTTTTGATGGCATCAAAGGAGGCAAGGAATACCTTCTGGTTGAGAGGCATATCAAATGAGGCTGCATTATAGCCTAATGCGTATGGATCCATTACGAGGGAGTAGAGAAAACTTGTGGTTGGTTTCTCATCGAAGTTTTCAAACATCTCCTCGCAGATACCGCTTTCTTTGGCTGCCACTTTTAAAAGTTCTTTATCATAAAATGGTATGTTATAATATTCAGCAAGCTTCTTACCGATTTCTTTTCCGCCGCTTCCGTACTGTCTTCCGATTGTGATTATTGTGTTCATAAGACCACTCCTTTTGTCATTCTTTTCAGGATATGCATAAGCCTTTGCTTTTGCATTTAGTTTTATTATACACTAGTTTTCAGACAATTTCCACAAAAATATTTTGATTTTATTGTGAAATTTATTTATTTTATGGATGATAAGCTGTCAAATCCAATGGACAACAGACACAATTCATCCCCTACCTTAGCCAAAATGGGATTTAAAAGAGGCGAATAAAAAATCAGTAACGGACACCATTCATTTTCTACCTTAGAGCGTATTTGAAAAATGTTCTAGATAGAACTCTTCTTGCTGGAAGTGGACAAAAAAGACCAAAGATATGTCTTTACTCATCCCTAAGCGGATATAGAAACTTATCTTTGATCTTTTTGTTTTTTAATAATTGATCTTAAAGAATAATTTGTTACAATAGTCCTTCAAATCACATATATCAATGAGACAGCACATTAGTAACATACTGCTTTCCAAATTCAATATCCTGAAAAAGCTGTGCCTGCAATGCCTCTACAGAAGAAAAACGAGTTTCTTTTCTGTGATAATGCAGAAGTTCTACGACCATTTCTTCGCCATAAACATCTTTATTGAAATCAAAGATATTGGTCTCGACTGTTTTTTCGCTGGTATTGTTGACAGTTGGCTTGGTTCCGATGTTGGTAATGCCGTAGTAAACTTCGTCTTTCCAGTGGATTTTAGAAACATACACACCATTTGGCGGCAGTAGTTTAAAGGACGGAACTTGCTGGTTAATGGTTGGCACCTGTATGGTTCGTCCAAGTGCATTTCCGTGAAGGATTTCCCCAGAAACACTGTAGTTTCTGCCTAAGAGAGCTTTGGCTTCTTCCATTGCTCCTTTTTCAAGAGAAGCACGAATTCTGGTACTGCTAATATCCTTTCCATTTAATTGTAACTTTTCGACTACAATAAGGTGATATCCGCATTCTTCTTCTAGCTTTTCTAAGTCTGTAATACTACCGGAGCGGTTCTTACCGAAATGGAAGTCTGTTCCGACAACAATTACTTTTGCCCCCACTTTTTCTACGAGGACTTCCCTGATAAATCTGTCAGGGGTTAATGCAGCAAATTCTTTTGTGAAAGGATGCTCAATCAATATGTCGATTCCTCGTTTTTCAAGAATTTCCCGGCGTTCTTTTTTTGTATAGATTTGTTTATATTCTGTATCACCAGTAAGGGTCAGTCTGGTTGGACGGTCAAAGGTAAATACAACGCTTCGCAGTCCGTGAAGCTCCTGTTTTTTTACTTCGTCCATTAGAAGCTGGTGTCCCCGGTGAATCCCTTCAAACTTTCCAAGTGCAACTGCGGTGTCTTTGAAATGAAAGTCTGAGCTTGTTATATATTCCATTTTTTTCCTCCGAAACCGCTAACTTGCGGTATGGATTTTGTATTTTATATCATTCTTATAGTGACCTACAAAAACAACTTATAAGGTTTTAACATCTTCTTTTCCTGAAGCTGATAAATTCCTATAAAGTTTTTCTGATTGTCATAAACACGGAATCTGTTACCAACAGTATAACTGCTATACTGTTTTCCGTCTTTGCCTGACTTTTCTTTCTTACCAAGATCCTCTGTATCCGCTTCTTCCATTTTCATTTGTTCATTAGATGACAAGTCCTCATATAGTTGCCAGTTACTAATCGATGAATTTTCATCCAAAGCACACAAAGAAAGAGAAATCGGATTCCCATTATAGAGAAGTTTTTCTCCTTCTTTTTTCACAAAAAAAGCTGGCAGATGCAAAAACACTTCATCGACTGGTACGATATGTTCCAGTAATGTATCAGCATCGCGCATGGCTTCTACTTCTGAAAGGGTGAATCCATCCTCTATCTTAAAAGAAGACACTCTGGTACGGACAAGTCCTGCCATACAGCCTCCGCATCCTGCTTTTTCTCCAATATCACGACAAAGGCTGCGGATATAGGTTCCTTTTGAGCATGTTACTTCAAAGGTGACGTAAGGCAAATCTATTTTTTTAATAATGATAGAAGAAAGGGTGACTGGACATGGCTTTCTTTCAATAACGATTCCCTGTCTTGCAAGTTCGTAGAGTTTCTTTCCGTTTACCTTTTTAGCGGAATACATCGGTGGAATCTGATCGTAACTTCCCTGGAAAGAAAGGATAATATCTCTTATCTCTTCTTCCGTGACCGTTACCTCTCGTTCTTTTAATGTCTGCCCGCTTGTATCTTCGGTATCGGTTTCTCTTCCAAGCAAAAGAACAGCTTCATACGTTTTATCCCAATCTCCGATAATGTCACAAAGCTTGGTTGCCTTTCCAAGACACACTGGAAGTACTCCGGTCGCATCCGGATCAAGGGTTCCGGTATGTCCGATTTTTTTCTGATGTACAATGCCGCGAAGCTTTGCCACTACATCATGGGAAGTAAAACCTGGTTCTTTTTTAATATTAAGAATTCCGCTTATCATAAATTGATTCCTGCTTTTCTTCTTGTTCATTTAACTGATGCTCTACCATATGGGTGATATTCATTACGATATCTCTTGGCTGGCCATGTACCGTACAGCCGGCAGCTTTGATATGCCCACCGCCGCCAAAGATTTTGGCAATTGCACTGACATCGACTGCATCGTTAGAACGCATACTGACTTTGTAGTTACCATCTTCTTTCTCATAAAGGAGAATTGCACATTCAATGCCATCTGTCACACGAAGCTGGTCAATAATTCCGTCTAAATCGCTGCTGTCGATTCCATAAAAGTCAAAGTCTCTCTTTCGAACGATGGAAAAAATAACCTTTCCATGCAAAAGAATGATACTTTCCATTAATGCACGGCCAAGAATCTGATTCTGCACATAGGACTTCTTGTAAAATGTCCGGTCAATGATATCTTCGGAATGAATGCCTTTTTCAAGTAAAGCACCTGCGGTCTCCATCGTTTTTCTTGTTGTATTGGTATGCTTGAATACACCGGTATCATGAACAATACCCATGTAAAGATCCTGCGCGCATTCAAGGGAAATCTTATCCCAGTCAAACATATCAAACAATACTTCGCAGGTGGAAGAAGCGTCCGGCACGATAAAGCGTAAGTCACCAAATCCCTCATTAGTGAAATGGTGGTCTACGCATATCTTGTATTTTGCCTCTTCAAAATAACCTTTGAAATTATGGAGACGATCTGTATCGGAACAGTCAAGAGAAAAAAACAGGTCATACGGTCCGTCAATCTTCTTTTCCTGTATAATCTGGTCCGCATATTTTAAAAATGAGAATTTATCCTGTACCGGTTCTAAAAATAATGTTACCTCTTTTTCTGGATACTGTTCCACAATGTAGGTATAGAGTCCGAGACAGGAACCAATGCAGTCCCCGTCCGGATTCATATGACCGGATATGGCAATTGTCTGTGCAGTCTGAACCTGACGCTCAAACTCCTCTTTTCTTTCGGCAAATGTCACATTTTCTCTCTTGTCTGTACTCATTCTTCCGATGCCTCTCTTTCTCTCTCATGCATTGCTGCATTAATCTCGTCAATCTTCTTTGACATACTTACGCCATATTCAATAGACTGGTCAAGAATAAAGCGGACATCTGGTGTATTTCTTAAGTTAATACTTCTTGCTAACTCACGGCGGATATAACCATGAGCACTTCTGAGCCCTTCTAAAGTAGATTCCTGTGCCTCTTTATCACCGAGTACGCTGATATAAGCTTTACAGGTCTTTAAATCCGGAGCTACTTCCACAGACACAACAGAAGTCATCGGAGCGATTCTTGGGTCTTTGATTTCTCTGGAAATAATACGGCTCAGTTCTTTTAATACCTCGGAATTAATTCGAGTATTTTTTACACTGTTCTTTCTCATAACAGTACCTCCTGTTATCTAGGAATTTCTTCCATTACGAAAGCTTCAATCTGGTCGCCTTCTTTAATATCGTTGTATTTTTCAAAAACGATACCACATTCGAAGCCTGCTTTTACTTCTTTTACGTCATCTTTGAAACGTTTCAGGGATGCAAGTTCTCCTTCGTAAATAACGATACCATCACGAACGATACGGGACTGTGCGTCTTTTGTAATCGTACCATCCAGTACATAACATCCAGCGATTGTTCCAACACCGGAAGCTTTGTAAATCTGACGTACTTCTACATGACCGATTACTTTTTCTCTGTAAACAGGATCTAACATACCCTTGATCGCTGCTTCGATATCTTCAATTGCGTTATAGATGACACGGTATAATCTCATGTCAACTTTTTCTCTCTCTGCTGCAGCCTTTGCCATCGCATCTGGACGTACATTAAATCCGATGATGATTGCATTAGATGCAGAAGCTAAAATTACATCAGATTCGTTAATGGCACCTACACCACCATGTACAACTTTAATCATAACTTCCTCATTGGAAAGCTTCATGAGACTCTGTTTTACAGCTTCTACAGATCCCTGTACATCGGCCTTTACGACAAGGTTTAATTCTTTTACGTTACCAGCCTGAATCTGATCAAATAAATCATCAAGGGACAACTTATTCTTTGTCTCTTCGAGCATCTTTTCTCTTCCATATGCGATAAATGCATCAGCAGTTGCTCTTGCTTCTTTTTCATTTCCGTGAGCCATAAGAACCTCGCCGGAGAATGGTACATCGTTAAGACCAAGAATCTCTACTGGTGTAGATGGGCCTGCTACTTTTACACGGTTACCTTTGTCATCCATCATCGCACGAACACGGCCAAATGCATGACCTACGTTAATGCTGTCTCCTACATGAAGCGTACCTTTCTGGATAAGGATTGTAGCAACTGGTCCACGGCCTTTATCAAGTTTCGCTTCGATAACAAGACCTCTGGCTCTTCTCTTCGCGTTTGCTTTCAGCTCTAATACTTCTGCTGTAAGAGTAATCATCTCTAAGAGTTCATCAATTCCTTCGCCTGTCTTGGCAGAAACTGGTACAAATACGGTACTTCCACCCCAGTCTTCTGCGATAAGGCCGTATTCAGTAAGTTCCTGTTTTACACGGTCAACGTTGGCACCTTCTTTATCAATCTTGTTAACTGCAACGATAACTTCTACCTCTGCAGCTTTTGCATGGTTGATTGCCTCGATTGTCTGTGGCATAACACCGTCATCGGCAGCAACAACTAAAACAGCGATATCTGTTGCCTGTGCTCCACGCAGACGCATGGAAGTAAATGCCTCATGACCTGGTGTATCTAAGAATGTAATCTTTTCTCCGTTAATCTCTACCACATAAGCGCCGATATGCTGTGTGATTCCGCCAGCCTCGCCTGCTGTAACGTGTGTGGAACGAATCGCATCAAGAAGAGAAGTTTTACCGTGGTCAACATGACCCATTACACAGACAACTGGTGGTCTGCTTGTTAAATTTCTTTCGTCCTCTTCTTCCTCTTTTAAGAGTTCTTCGATGACATCAACTTTTACTTCTTCCTCTGCGATACAGTTATATTCTAAAGCGATTTCTGCTGCATCATCAAAAGAGAATTCTGTGTTGATGGTTACCATCTGTCCTGCCATGAAAAGCTTCTTGATAATAACAGAAGGCTGAACCTTACAAGCATCTGCCAAATCCTTTAAGGATACTGGATCTGGGAGAGTGATGTTACGGATTACATCTTCCTTTGGCTCTTCCTGCTTTGGTGGCTGTACTGGAGCCTGCTGCTTCTTATTGTTCTTCTGCTTTCTTGAGCTGCCAAAATCATTATTGCGGTTATTGCGGCGGTTGTTCTTGCCACCACGGTTGTCATTTCGGTTGTTTTCCTTGTTGTCACGGCTGTGCTCACGATTGATGTCATGGCGGTTTTCTTTGCCGTTTCTTGTTTCTTTTGCGTTAATCGGAGTATCTCCCATAGAAGGCCTGTTTCTTCTGTCATTTCCGTTACGGTTATTGTTACGGTTATCTCCGCGATTATCATTACGCCCGCCACGGTTGTCGTTATTACGATTATTATTTCTTCCGCCGCCACGGTTGTCATTTCGGTTGTCGTTACGGTTGTTACGGCCGCCACGGTTATCATTTCGGTTATTATTTCTTCCATCTCCGCGGTTTTCATTACGTCCATTACGATTGTCGTTATTGCGGTTGTTATTTCTTCCGTCCCCACGGTTGTCGTTACGGTTATTATTTCTATCTCCACGGTTATCATTTCTGCTACCGCGATTATCGTTGCTACGGCTTTCATTGTTGCCGCGGTTGTTACCAGATTCTTTTTTCTGGAATTTTGCTTTTAATTTATCTACATGTTCATCTGATACTGTACTCATATGACTCTGTACTTCAACTCCCTGCTGTTTTAACTCTGCTATAATTTCTTTGCTGCTTTTATCTAATAACTTTGCTAACTCATGTACTCTCATTTTTGGCATACACTATCCCTCCATATTCAGACTTATTTTTTTTACGATTGATTTTGCAAAACCTTCATCTAAGATACAGATGGAAGCCCTGTACGCTTTACCTATCCAATGCCCTAATTCCTCTTTGGTCGCAAAGATTTCCATAGGCACTTCATAATACTTACACATGTTCCGGAACAATTTTTTTGTATTGTCAGAAGCATCTTCTGCTACGATTACCAGACAGGCATTGCCGGATTTTACTTCCTTTTCGGTAGAAAACTCTCCGCTGGCAACCTTTCCTGCCTTAGCAGCAAGCCCTAGCATAGATAATACTTTACTGTTTTGTGTCAAGTTCCTTCAACTCCTCTTCTAATCGGTCATATATCTCATCAGGAATGGAAATCTTTAAAGAACGTTCCAGTCCTTTTGAACGTCTTGCTTTCTGAAGACACTCCGCAGAAAAACAAAGATATGCACCTCTGCCATTCTGCTTTCCTTTTGCATCAAGGACAACTTCATTCTCCGGTGTCTTGATAACCCGGATCATCTCTTTTTTTGTCTTCATTTCACGACAGCCCACACACTGTCTAAGTGGTATCTTCTTTCCCATAACTGTTCACCAGATTCCATTCTTACTGTTCGTCTGTGTCTGCTTCCTCAGAAGAAACTTCCTCAAAAGAATCCTCTGCTGTTTCTGGTTCTTCTGTTACCTCTTCTGACTCAAAATCTGCTGTCGCTTCGCTTGCGGAAACTTCCGGCTCTTCTACAGGTGCTTCAAGGTCAAAATCTTCTGCCTCATCAAGATCACCAAAATCATCTCCGAAGTCTAATTCTTCTGCAAGCTCTGCTGCCTGGCTTTCACTCTTAATATCAATCTTATATCCTGTAAGCTTTGCTGCAAGACGGGCATTCTGTCCCTCTTTACCGATGGCAAGTGAAAGCTGGTAGTCTGGAACAACAACGCGTGCGCTCTTTTCCTCTTCGTCTACATCTACAGAGACTACATTGGATGGGCTCAATGCGTTCTCGATCAATACTGCTGGATCATCATTCCATTCAATAATATCAATCTTTTCTCCACGTAAGTCACTTACGATTGCATTAACACGCGCTCCGTTAATACCTACACATGCTCCTACAGGATCTACATTAGGATCGTTAGATGCTACTGCAATCTTTGTACGGGAACCTGCTTCACGGGCAATGCTCTTAATTTCTACTGTTCCATCATAAACTTCTGCAACTTCTTTTTCAAAAAGTCTCTTAACAAGTTCTGGATGTGTTCTGGAAACTAAAATCTTAGGTCCCTTGTTTGTATCTTTTACTTCTACGATGTACAGTTTGATACGGTCTGTTGGCTTAAATACTTCGCCTTTAACCTGCTCTTTTTCTGTGAGAACAGCATCTGTCTTATCATCAAGACTTACACTGATATTCTTTCCATTATAACGCTGTACTACACCTGTTACGATGTCTTTTTCTTTATGTGCGAAATGCTCGAATACCACTCTTCTTTCTTCTTCTTTAATCTTCTGCACGATAACACTTCTTGCATGCTGTGCAGCGATTCTTCCGAAGTTCTTTGGAGTCACTTCGATGTTTACTACATCGCCAATCTCATAGTGGAAACGAATCATCTTTGCATCTGCTAAACTAATTTCTGTAGCTGGATCTTCTACTTCCTCTACAACTGTCTTTTCGACATAAACAGAAATATCACCAGTGTCTCTGTCCATGTTTACCTTTACAATGGCATTCTTTCCAAAGTCACGGTTACATGCTGCAACTAAAGAATCTTCAATCGCCTGCATGATTACTTCTTTTTCAATATGTTTCTCTTTTTGTAATTGATTTAAAGCATCAATTAATTCACTCATTTTCTCTTATCCTCCTGCTTTCTTTTCTATATTATTCTCAAAAATCAATAGCTAAACGAATCATAGCAATGTCCTTACGGTCAAGTACCAGTTCGTTCCCTTCTGTTTCAATCGTAACAGTATCTTCTGTGAAATCTTTTAAGATTCCCTCAAATTCCTTCTGTTTATTAATTGCTTTGTAGAGCTTACATTCTACAGACTTTCCAAGACTTCTCTTAAAATCTTTCTCTTTTTTCAGTGGTCTTCCAAGACCAGGGGAACTCACTTCTAAAATATAAGCATCAGAAATAAAGTCTTCTGCATCAAGCTTCTCTTCAAGAGCACGACTGATCAGTACGCAGTCATCAATGTTAATGCCGCCTTCCTTATCCGCATATACACGAAGATACCAGTTCGCACCTTCTCTTACATACTCTACATCAACAAGTTCAAAATGATTCTCCTCAATAATCGGAGTTACCAGTTCTTCCGTCTTTGCAACAATCTCTGTTCTTTTCATGTTGATTCTCACCTCTTTCCCAGACATACAATAAGAGTGGGCACCCACCCACTCTTATCATCTACAGTATACTATTCGTAGTATAGCAGGTTTTCCATTGTTTATCAAGGGATTTCTTAAAATTTTACCTGCTATCTGCTATTTTTGTGACATTTTCTTAATTCTCGTCTGCCTCGATAGGGTCTGTTTCAATCACAAATTTCACGCTTCCCTTCGCATTTTTCTTAATTCCGCCGAAGGATTTGTATCTGTTATCTGCCTTCTTTACAGCCTTGAAATGATTGATCACGCTGTCAAGATCATCTCCTGCAAGGTCAGAAAGCTTGCTGATTCCATCATCATTAAATGTCTTTAAGCCTTTTGTAAGTGTATCGCTTCCTGTAGCAAGCTTATCAATACCAGAAGTAAGCTGTCCGCCTGCGGAGTCTAACTTATTCATTCCAGAAGAAAGACTCTGTACACCGATCGCTGCTGCATTAACCCCCTGTGCATAAGCCTTTACACCAGTTACTAACTGGCTGCTTCCCGCTACTAACTTACCTGTTCCTTTATCTACGGAACTTGCTCCTTTTGTAAGAACACTGTTATTGCCTGTTAAGGTCGCCGCTCCTTTTGTCATGGTATCAAGTCCGGTAGAAAGGGTGCTAAGACCAGAAGTTAAATCTTTCATACCACTTGTAAGCGTTTTATTATTTGCAGTAAGAGCCTGCGCTCCGGTATTTAATTCATCAACACCCTTGATCAAATCTGGAATCTGACTTGCTGCATCGGATAAAGAACCTGTATTTGCTGCAAAACTCTCTAATACTGCTGCCTGTGTCTTCATATCTTTTAACAGAGTTTCCATATCACTGAGTCCTACATTAACTTTGCCAATATTAAGCTTCTCTGCACTTGGAGCATCTCCTAATGCTTTTTCGGCATCACTTGCCAGGCCACTGATTTCAATGCTTGATGGCTCTGCACTTACACTAACGTTATTATCAATGGCACTCTTTAAAGCACTCTTCATTTCATCGGTCAATCCATCCATATTTACACTATCAATGGCAGATTTAGCTTCTTCTTTTGCCTTTGAAGTTGCACTGCTGCTAAGAGAATCTTTCTGGCTGGCAATCTTTTCATTTGCCTTATCCGTTGCCTTTTTATCAATATCATCTAATGCAGATTTTGCACTACTGAACTTCTCTGAAACTTCTTTATTATGTTCATCTATCTTACTATTGTGCGCCTCCACTGCTTCAGATAACTTATTCATCTTATCAATTGCCGATTGAATCTCTGTTGCCGATTCCTGTAACTTTTTCGCGTCACTTTCTAATGCAGAGGATGCCTTCTTTACTGCTTTTAATTCTGTGTCACTTGGCAGTTCCAAATTACTCATTCCAGAAACCTTATTATTTAACTTTTTGATTCCTGCTGCAATTTTAGCTTCATTTTCGGTATAACTTTTAATACCTTTAGAAAGTGCTCCTGCTCCTGACTCTAACTTACCTGTACCGCTTGCTGCTGACTGTAAACCAGCATCTAAGCCAGATACTCCTTTTGTATAGGAGGAGATTCCTGCATTCAGTGACTTTGTTCCCTTTTTCAGGGCTTTTAATCCTTTATTCAAAGATTCTACACCAGATTCTAACTGTCCACTCTTAGAACTTAATGTATTAAGACCGGATAGAAGCTGCTTTACTCCAGCATTCGCGGAAGATACGCCCTTTGTATATTCTCCTGCTGAAGAAGAAAGAGTTCCCATTCCATCGGATAAAGCTTCACTTCCATCAATCAGCTTATCTGTTGCATCTGTAAGTTTATCCATGCTGTCTTTTAAATCATCTACGTCATTTAAATTGCTTGTATCAATGTCTTTTAATGTTCCTGTTGTTGCCGCTGTTGCTGTTAATGCAAGTTCAAACTTATCTGCCTTCGCTGTAACTTCTACATATTCTGGAATATCTACATCATCTAATTTATCATAAGATGCCAGATTAAGACTGCTCTTTAATCCAGGGAACGCAAGACCTACAACAACATTTTTATCTCCATCGCTAATTACTTTACCATTAGTAACTTCGATATTAGAAAATACATCAGAAGAAAGAATCATTCCGGTAACCATAGTAAATGGAGTCTTTATATTATAGTTCTTGCCTTTTACTTTTACCGTTTCATTGGAGTTGTTATAGTAATCAAAGCGTATCTTTACTTCACCACTTTTACCAGCCATATCTTTCGGATCCATCTGCTGTCCGTCAAGATAATAAGTAACTTTCATTGTTACTGGAAGTTCTTCATTGGATTCGCCCTGATAATAAATATCATTTCCTTTAGAATCCCATACAATAGAACCATCTGCATTCTGGGTAAATGTCTCGTCACCTTTTACATTCTTGATATTCTCGAGGTTGGAAAAGTCCTCTAATGTATCACTGCTGCTATGATTCTTTAACCAGTCGCTTACAGTAATCTTATCAACGCTTCCGTCTGCATTCGCATTTACATATACCGTCTCTGTCTTATCTTCTTTTTTGGAATCTTTTTTTCCTGCTGCATTGACTGGCATTGCAATTCCTACTGCCATCATGGCACTCATGAGAATAGCAAATGCTCTGGATGTGTGTTTTACAAATCTTTTATTTCTCATCTCTATCACTCCCTAAATTTATGCTCCTGGAATCTTTTGTACAGCATATGACGCTTTGCTTCCATTAGATTCCGGGATTACATATTATTTATAATACAATGTCATTAACTACTGTATCTTTATGATCGTCAATATGGCCCATTCCCTTCGTTGTCTTGCATATCGCCTTATCAAAGATAAGGAACATCGTAGGCAGCAGTGTGAGAACAACGATCATACTGATAATAGCACCTCTTGCCAGCAATGTACAAATAGAACCAATCATATCTACCTGTGAGTAGCAGGCAACACCATAAGTCGCTGCAAATAAACTCAACGCACTCGTTATAATAGAAAGCATATTTGACTTATGAGCAATGCTGATTGCCTCTAACTTATTCTTTCCATTCCTTCGTTCTTTCAAATAACGATTGGTATAAACAATCGCATAGTCTACTGTCGCTCCAAGCTGTATCGTTCCGATAACAATGCTAGCAACAAATGGAAGGCTGACCCCCTGGTAATATGGAACTGCCATATTTACCGCAATCGCAAATTCAATGATGGCTACCAGAATAACTGGCAGGGAGATTGACTTAAATATAATAAGAATAATTACAAAAATCGCTGCGATTGAAGCAATATTTACATTCTGGATATCAATGTTTGTAACATCTTCAAGATCCTTCATAAGTGGTGCTTCACCAATTACCATTGATGTTTTATCATAGTTCTTCGTTATCTTATTAATCTTTGCAATCTGCTTATTTACTTTCGGAGTTGCTGATTCATATTCCGAACAGATAAAAGCCAGTTCATGGTCACCGCTTTGGAGCATACTCTTTACATCTTTTGGAATCATGGATTCTGGTACAGAGGCCCCGACAAGAGAACTCATGCTTATCGTCCATTTAACACCTTCTACATTGTCAATCTCTTTGAGCATATCTCGTTTATCTTTAGAATCCATGTTACTGTCCATCATTACCATATGAATCGTACTCATATTAAAGTCTTTTTTCAATCGGTCTGTCGCCACATTACTTGGCAGGCTGGATGGCATAGACTTTGCGATATCATAATAAATCTTGATATTATTATTTCCATGTACTGCTGGAAGTAATAATACAAGGAAAACAATCAGCCATACCCAGTGATGCTTGATAATAAAGTTTGATGCACCATCCACACTCTTAATCAGCGGTCTGTGCTTTGTCTTCTCAATCTGCTTATCAAATGCAAGAATCAGTGATGGAAGAATCGTTACACAACAGATTACACCGATAATAACACCCTTGGCCATAACAATACCAAGATCACGACCTAATGCAAATGTCATAAAGCAAAGAGCCGCAAATCCGGCAACAGTTGTGACGGAACTTCCGACAACCGCTTTAAAGGTACTTGCAATCGCATGCCCCATCGCCCGGTTCCTATCTTCTGTGTACTTCTCTTTATATTCCTCATAACTATTCAGCAGGAAAATGGAATAGTCCATCGTAACTCCAAGCTGTAATACAGCCGTCAGTGCCTTTGTAATATAGGAAACCTGCCCTAAGAACACGTTACTTCCTAAGTTATAAATAATTGCAATTCCGATACTTAATAAGAAGAACACTGGTACTAAGAAAGATTCTGTCGTAAACTCAAGTACCAGGAATGACAATACAGCGGCAATCACAACGTAAACTGGCAGCTCGTCAAGTGCAACATCTTTAATATCATTAACTACACCTGACATACCACTGATAAAGCATTGCTTATTCGCAAGCTTTCTCATCTCGGCAACTGCATTCATAGATTCATCGGATGATGTCGTATTATCGAAAAGTACGATCATCATCGTGGCATTGCCTTTAAAGAAACCTTCTCTTAACTTTTTCGGAATCATCTGTACTGGAAGATTTAAATCAGCAACATCATCATACCAGAGAACATCCTTTACATGATCGACTGCCTCAAACTTCTTCTCAAGCTTCTGCACATCTTTCAGTTCCATATTCTCGACAACAACCATCGAGAACGCTCCCATTCCATACTCATCTACCATAATATCCTGACCTTTTACCGTTTCAAGCGTCTCTGGCAGATAACTAAGTAAATCATAGTTAACTCTTGTCGTTACCATTCCTATTAAGGAAGGTATCAGTAACAAAAATCCAATAAGCAAAATCAGAAATTTATGTTTCGCAATCTGCTTACCCATCTTGATTAACAAATTCATCATCCCCTCTTTATTTATTTTCTTTTCCTAACCAACATTATATGCAAAAAATGACCATCGGTCAACACTGAGTAACGCACAATTTTCCTCAATAAGTGAAACTGAATTTTGGTCATTTTTACACTATTGACTTTTGGTCATTTTTGTTGCATAATGTACCCAAATACATTCAACATCGTTTAAGGTGGTGTTATTATGGGAAAAGTTGAGACAAATAAAAAACAAAAGAATACAACATTATTGCAGACCTCTTTTGAACTGTTTACCGAAAAGGGGTTTACTAAAACAACCATTTCCGACATTGTAAACCGTGCAGGTCTCGCAAAAGGAACTTTCTATTTATATTTTAAAGATAAATATGATTTAAGAGACAGGCTTGTAACATATAAAACAAGCCAGCTTTTTGGGAATGCACATACGGCTTTAATAGAACAGAATATTCAGGGTTTTGAAAACCAGATGTTTTTCGTCATTGATCATATTATAGACCGATTAGAAAAGGAACCGAAGCTTCTTCAGTTCATCTCTAAGAATCTTTCCTGGGGAATCTTTAAAAATGCTTTTGAGAAGACGGTCCCGGAAAATTCCCGACAATTTTATGATTACTATCAGGATATGCTGACACAGAATCATATCTCCTGCGAAAATCAGGAATTAATGCTCTTTACAATCTTAGAGCTGGTAGGTTCTACCTGCTATAGCTGCATCTTATATCAGCAGCCAGTATCCATGGAAGAATATCTTCCTTATTTACATCAGACAATCCGACAAATATTTATAACCTTCACAAAACCGATTACTGATTAATTCATTGGGGGACAGACAGACGCTCTCTGAAAGATAAAGCATCCCTATTTGTGACTTTAGTCGCTGCGTGTTGAATACTCACTCGTATTCAACACTTGCTCCGAGGTCACAAATAGGGATGCTTTATCTTTCAAAGAGCTGACTGTGGCTCCATTATGTTGAATCAAATCAGTTGGGAGTAATTTGGGGATGAGAGACTTCCGATTTCAACCTCAAATCTTTCCCATGCACTATTTAATTTAAAAATCCAGCCAAAGACAGCCCTCAAAGAGAAAAGCGCCTCTATATTTGTGGCCTCGGAGCAAGGTTTGGATGCGAGCGCATAAGCGAACATCCAAACCGCCGCGACTAAAGTCACAAATATAGAGGCGCTTTTCTCTTCGGGGGCGTCTGTTTTGCCTAATAAATTAAATAGTCCATCTTTTTATCATGTGGTTCGGACGGTACTTTTTCTACGATTTGAAAGTCATACCCCAATGCCGCTGTTATAATCTCCTCATGGGATGCGAGATATTTATCGTAGAATCCACCGCCGTATCCAAGACGATTTCCGTTTTTATCAAAGGCAAGTCCTGGGACAAGCATAAAGCCTGGAGTTGTGATTCTGTCTTTTTTTTCTCCTGCTGGCTCAAGGATACCAAATGCTCCGGGAACACAGTCAGATAGCACAGTGATTTCGTAAAAATGCATGATTTCTCCTTGTACTTTTGGAACGGCAACATGCTTTCCATAAGAAAGACACCAGCTAATGATGTCTGCGGTTTCTAATTCATTCCGGCAGGCGATATAGGCATATATCCAGTCTGCATTCATAAATTCCGGCAGTTCTTTTAATTTTGACAGGCAGTTTGCTGCGGCGTGTTTTTTTTCTTCATCTGTCAATGCATTTCGTCTTGCTTTCATATCACACCGCAGATTCTTTTTTAATTCTAAAGCATCTTCTGGCATTTTAGTTTTTATCCAGCTTCTTTCCATATTTCTCACCAAGATTTTCGATACTTCCGTCTTTATTCTGAATGTCAATTCGGTTCAAAGAACCACGCAAGTTTTTGCGGATGGCAGCAAGGTAAGCTTTGCGGAGTTTTTTCTGCTCTGCTTCTTCTGCTTTGGTAAGTCCTACAGATTTGGATTTATGGTATAATTCATTAATTCTGTCGATTTTTGACTGTTCCATTATCCTATTGTCTCCATAATAAAATCTGCGATATGAAAGCTTTCACTCTTATCGGCTTTAAAAATTGTTCCTGTGAAATCATCATCAATGATATGATGTAAAATGCATACATCTGCACCATTTGCGATCACCATATCCGCGCCGGAAAGCGTTGCGATCTTTGCTGCGGTGAGTTTTGTCGCCATGCCGCCGGTTCCGACATCACTTCCGGTAGAACCTTTTGCCATTCCAAGCAGTTTTGCATCAATTTTATCAACCACTTTGATCAGTTTTGCCTCCGGATTTTTATGCGGATCATCCGTAAACAGTCCATCAATATCCGATAATAAAATCAGAAGATCTGCCCCTACCAGCGAAGAAACGATAGCCGACAATGTATCATTGTCACCAAACTGCATTTCATAAGTAGAAACCGTATCATTTTCATTTACGATTGGGATCACTCCAAGCCGAAATAACTCTTCAAATGTGTTTTTGGCATTTTTCCTCGACACCGGGTTTACCATTGTATTTTTTGTCATCAGGATCTGTCCTGCGATCTGGTTATACTCTGCAAACATTCTCTGATATGTCATCATGAGTCTTGCCTGACCAACCGCCGCACATGCCTGTTTTGTTGAAATATCCTTCGGTCTCTCATTCAGACCGATTGTCTGACGTCCCACTGCGATCGCACCGGAACTTACCAGACATACATCCATTCCGCGGTTTCTCATGTCGCAAAGCTCGCGCACAAGATGCTCTAGCTTCGTAAAATTCAGATTTCCGGTCTCTCCCCTGTTTAAAGAAGAGGAACCGATTTTTACAACTACTCTTTTTTTCTTGGTAAAATCAAATTCTTTCTCGTTCATGTTGCCCCTTTTGATGCATCTGTTCTTTGTGTCATTGACTATATCTATGATCCAGCCGATCATGATATAGGTAAAATTTTGAGCTATTTACCACTTTATCATATCTTAATCCAAATATCAAAAAACTTTTTATTCTTTTTTCTTCTTCCGCTTCTTCCTGATCGATCTCACCACAATGACCACAACTGCTGCGATCACTACCCACACAAAAATGATCGGCAGGGATCCTAAAAATCCTATGACGAAACTGCGGATACCACGGCCTACCTGATATAAGCTGTCGCCAAACCGGTCTTTTATCTCTGCAAAAAAGCTTTTCTCTCCGGTTTCCGTAATACGCTCTACTTCATCCACATCCACATTCACTGTACTGTAATCAATCTGATTGTCGAGCATCCGAAGCTGGCTTCCATAATTTTCCAATTCATACCGCACCTCTGATAATTTACTTTCTATAGCCAGAAGATCCTCCATGTTTTCCGCACTGGAAAGTAATTCCATCAGGCGTTCCTGCTCTGTCTCCAATGCTTTTTTGCGGCTCTCCACATCCACATACTGTAAGGTCACATCCTCGACAGATTCATTTTTCTGCGTTACATTACCAATCTCGCTCACCACATCTACAAACTGATTTAATTCTGCGGTTGGGATTCTTATCGTATAACTTGCATATCTGGTATTGTTATAATAATAACTATGGCCACTCACTGAAGAATTTTCAATATAGCCGCCCAGCTCGGCTGTTTTCTCGCTTAAATTGCTGAGCACAGAGTCAAACTCTGTCGTCTGCAAAGACAGATAAACGGTGCGGATCAATTTCCGTCCGGCGGCCACCTGTCCATCCAGCCCATTTTCTGATGTGATTCCTTCCTCTGCTGCTATTTCCCCCTCATTTTTATAATCCTCGTTCTCAATAGCGGCATTCATACTGCTTTCCCCGGATGCAAAATCCGACATGGTCTCCATGCTCTTACTGCCACATCCGGCTGCAACAGACAGCATAAAGACCACGCATAAAACTATCCAACACTTTTTCTTCATCGAACCCCTCCTTTTCCCATGCCAGACGAAACCTGTCATGCCTCTCTGGCAAAAACATATGATATTCTTTATTTTACTATATCCCTGACAAAAAATCGACACTTTTGCATAAAAATACGCCTATACCGGCATGATTGCCGATACAGACGCATTCAGCTCTGAGACTTATGATAGGTCCCACATTTTATTTTTTTCCTGTGTTCCTGCTCACTGCTCTTAAGGTCTTACAAAATGATCTTCTTCGGATTATACAAACCCAGTATTTATGGGATTTCCACCGCTCAAATGTAGGAATAATGTAGGGATAAACTGCATTGTAACACTTTTTAATAAACGTTACTACTTTTAACCATTTTTACACTTTTACATAAACAGTACGCCCATTTATACTTGACCCTGATTCAGAATTAATCGTGGAACCAGTAGACGAAGTAATTGTGTCTAAGACCTCATATGAATCTGGATGATCTGCGAATAGTGTTCCTGTTATCTTTTTACCGTTTTTCAAATGCGCTGTCTTGCCTTTTAACAAGGTGGTTGCAGATACAGTATCACTTGTCAAATCAATAAGTACTTTTCTGCCGTATATGATTTTATTGATTGCCATGTAATCATCCTCCGATTGTTATGGTGGTACCTCCAGCAGAATTTGAAGATTCAACATACGGAATCGCATTAATTACCACTTGCGATAAATAGTCGGTTCCGCTATCTGGTAAAACAGTTTGTTTCTTAGTTGTTGGAGTAACCGTTTTTTCCTGAGCAGTTACTGACGACGACGGTTTTAACGTGCCAGTTATACCAAGTACTGATACTCCCTGTTTAATATTTGCCGAGATCAGTTTTGCTTTTTCGGTAACATCTATTCCAACATTTCCAGAACCATCATGATATCCTATCGGAATAACAATGCTATCAGATACGTTAGAAATCGATGCTTTAAATGCACCATTGTTTTTCATAGTACCTGTAAGCTTTGCCCCTCTGGCATACGCTGTTTTTCCAGATAATATCTCAGCTTCTGCGACTGTCGCGCCAGCAGAATCAACATCAAAAGTGCAACTACCTTCAATCGTATCACCGCTTTTACTATGAGCGGTTACTCCTGAAAGAAGTGTATCCGGAGTCACTGTATCACTTGTCAAGTCAATAAGCACTTTTCCGCCGTATATAATTTTATTGTTTGCCATATTTAAAATCCTTTCATTATAGTATACGATCCGCAATGTATACAGTAGTTCCAAATTGATTTCCAGTTTCGTAGTATGGCACACACGCTACCGTAACATTATTCCGCATCAATTTATTTTCGGTCTCTAGCGTCTGAGACATGAATGCTTTAGGCGTGACATCATACATACCTACATACTCATCATATTTATTAGGAATAGTTAGTTTTCCTGTTAGCTGTTGTTTACACGTTAAAGTTCCTTGCAGTGATTTACTAGCAGATAAGCAACCCTTTAACGCTGGTACTGTTTGAAGTATACTCATAAACTTAGTAAACCTCCTCCGTCAGCTTAAGTCTCCCATTAATGAACGTATCTACATCTCCTGACGCTTTTGTTAGTTCAATATCGTATTTATAAGTGTCAAATGCTAACTTTTTAGTATCATCCGGATCAATGATTAATTTCATTGTATCTATTGGTATCTGTTTAATAAGCAAAGGCTCTGGATCGGTATACTGCTTTTTCATTGCGAAACGTATTGCATCCCCTTCAACTGGATTATAAGCATTTCCATCTGCATCAGTAATTGAAACCTGAGCCATAAAAGTGTCTCCTCTGGTTAATGTAATGGTGGTTCCTGAAACATTGTAGCTCAAAGCATTTCCCTCCGATATTCTATTTCTGATCTGAGTTATCAATCAATTTCTTTAATATTTGATCAAGTCCTTTGCCATCCAATAACTGCTTTAATAATTGATGACATCCAGTACTTGCCAGTCCGCTGACAAGTCCGCATGAAATGCTTTCTGGTGTAATTCGCCAGCCATTTATCCAAATCGCCAAAATAATTCCAAGAATTGAACATATAGTTGGAATGTACTTATTGTCAACATCTTTGATCCATTTTTTTATTAC
>ENA-ORSQ01000301-ORSQ01000301.1-human-gut-metagenome-genome-assembly--contig:-NODE-301-length-35778-cov-4.326540_pt1 | contig 35778 bp, 41 predicted proteins | sample MGYA00241900_ERZ509164 | MGnify/ENA primary metagenome ERZ509164 (study PRJEB26280, sample SAMEA2338807) | human gut metagenome | biome: human gut; feature: human-associated habitat; material: faeces...
CGCTCTTCCGGTGTTTCTTCCTGTTCCTGGCCTTCCTCTGCCCCAGTGCTTCCAGTGGTGTTCTGGACATTTTCTCCCGTTTGATCTGCTGCTGGTGCTGCCGCACCGGTTCCACCGCCTTCACCTTCAAAAAGTCTTAAGTTCATTTCGATGATTCTCTTCATTTTGCTCCTTCTCAGCAGTCTTTCCTGCGTGTCTTAAAATTCAGCGGTCTTTCCCGCGCGTTCTGTATTTCATGGTATCACATTCATTTTTTCTTCTCTACCACCCCAGACTTTGCGTTCATATGGACGAATTCCGGGTAAGATTTACTTAATGTTTCATAGCCCCTCTTTATGGTGTAAACCATTGCATTCAGGCGCTTCTGCGCTTTTTTCTTGACCAAAACGCGAATATCTATCAATCCCGCTTTGATCTGCATGTCCTGGATCACTACTGCTTTCTCTTCTCCCAAGTCGATCATACACTGTGCTGCCGTCTGTCCAATGGCAGATACCGCAGCGCACACGATATCATGTCCTTCCGGAAGTCCCATAGCGCATCCATATCCGGCATGGCCTTCCACTTTTAAGCGAAAGTATCCTGGCACGTTTTCAAATGTTATTTCTGTCACTGGTTTACCTCCGTTGCTGTAGCTGCCTTTTCCCTGGCCTTTCCTGCCTGGCTGGTATCTGTATTCACTGCCTGTCCTAAAGAATTTGTCTTTATGCTATTTCCCTGGTTTACATTCACATCTGTCATAGCCATCTGGTTGTTTCCAATCAATCCATTAACAGCCTGGATCAGATCCGGTCTATTTGTCATTTCAGCAACCATCGGTGCAAGCTGCGCTAATATCTGCTGCAACTGCTGGATCTCCTGATACATGGTGCCATTCTCTGATATCTTTTTAATCACTTCTTCTCTACGATCAAAATCCATCATAGATACTACCGCAAGGGCCTGATCCGCAAGCTGAGGATTAAACAGTCCCATACCAAAGAGTTCTTTTGCCAGTTCGTTGTTTGCGATCCTGCTATACGGGCTTGCCTTCTGTGCTGATATTTTGACATCAAACACTGGTCTTCTGGTCAATATTTCCCCGTCCATCATTGTTGCTGTCTGTTCCTGTAATTCGCTCTTATCCATCATCACATACTGTGCATCACCATTCGACTGAGTGATCCGATAGCAACGAGGCAGATCATAAAACTGCCTGATAAGCTCAATAATCAGTGTCACAACCTCTGCATGTGCGGTGTAGCTAGTTTTGATCATATCCCGGCTCAGTTTACTTCCTGCTTCCTGCAATGCTGCGATAGCTGAAGCCGCAGTTACTCCCGATGCTGTGGATCCCTGAGAAAAATCCCGGTTTCCGCTTGTTTCTTTCAGCTCATCCACTTTGAGTGTTCGCATGTTGATAACATATTCCGGTAGCTGTGGCGGCTGGATCTGCTTAATTTTGGTTTCGTCCATTGTTCCAGATACTTCCACCAAATCTTTGCTTAAATCAGCAAAATCCTCTGCATTTACATTTGATCCTGACGATACAAAATATCTCGGTTTGCTCAAATTTGCAGACTTGAGTATCACCGAATCCAGCTTGTCTATATATTCCTGGGGATTTACCATTACATCCAGGTATCCAAACCCTGCTGGAGAACCTTTTTCCGGGAACATTACATCAAATACAAACGGATATTTCCCATGCTCATACCATCCATTAGTGCATGTTTCATCATCCTCAGATGCATACAACACAATTCCCGGAATAAATTTGCAGTAGTGCAGCACCGTCTTAACTCCGCCAGTTGCAAGCAGTATTCTTTTTTTGTAGTACCAGTCAATGACCTGCACCTTGTTGCTTGTATCGATGTTCTCATCATAGATATACTCTGACTTTATCAGTTCGCCTGTGCCTACTGTTTTATCTTCGAGTTCTGGATATGCTTCTTTTAGCTCATCCAGGTCCATAAGTTCTGTTGTAAACACATCCTTTGATCGCTGTATGTCCTTTATACCAGGCTCCCAGTAGATATTCATGATATCCTGGCATTTTACGTCAACGTCTCCTAAGCCGTTTTCTTTTTCTTTGTTCCAAAAGACCCCGTAAATGGCTGTCCCAGTTTTGGGCTTATCCCAAGAGCAGTCATTGTATACTTGCTCAAAATTATTCTGATCCAGTATAACCGGCACCACCTGAGAAAGGATTTTCGCTGTATCCTCATCTGACTGTTCTCTGGGAAGAATAGCCGGGCATGGATAATTGTCCATAAAATCCGCATGTTTATTAATCAGGCTGTTAAAAAGCCATGCGCTCACTGGCTGGGGATCATTTGCGTTGCGAAATTCACTGTTAAAGCGCTGCCAGTGGTTATTCTTCCACCATTCCTCTGCACCTACAATTCTTGTTTCTAATGCTGCTTTTCCCTCTTTATACTTCTGCAACCTGGCATAAGCATCATCTACTTCTTTTTTACCAATTTTCTTTTTTACAAGTTCTTCGTCCATTTTCGCTCCTAAATCCTAATGATTTTATATGCTTTTTCACGTTCTGCCTTATACAGATCCAAAGGATCATCCAGCGGCGGTTTTTTCTTTACATTCGCACGCTTTGCGATCTGGTACTGCATCAGGAAATATCTGCACTCATCATAAATATGATCTTCCTGTGTAGTGTCAATATCTTCTACGTTCTTTGCATCATATACCAGCTGTGGGATCGTCCTTATAAATCCCTTACATGTGTTAAAAACGTAAAATAACGGATGTCCATCTGCATTAAATGCCAGTCTGTAATGATATTGCATTTTCCCGGCAATTCGATGATTATCGCCTGGGCTCCAGTACACTCCATTTCGGGCCATGATGTCCGCTATAGAATCGCCTCTGCTCACATCAAAGATTGATGGATCTGCTATGCCTGCTATTTTTCTTCCCTTAAGGTTTGGATCAGTCTCTTCTACTTCCCGGATCATCCGCGCCTGCTCTGCGGGATCCACTTCCAGTCCTACATTTGCCTGTCCCTCTTTGCAACCATACAGCTCACGGATCCGATACACACATCCGCTATAATCGACAGCATACCAGCCAACTGAGAACGGTTTAGCATATCCAAAGTCGTAGCTTCTTCCGATCAGCCATCCTTCCGGTATCTTAAACGGCTCAATAACATGGGTCCATTCTCGGCTTTCATAATTTGACGGGTCATTTTTCCATTCTGAGAATACCTGTCCACTGAACGAATCCCAATCACCATACAAAAGCGCATTTCTTTCTGCTTCTGGCAGCATAGCCAGTGATGCGATATACTCCGGGTTGTTGTCCAGCAAAGCCTTATTATCAAACACAGAGCTAGGGATAAATATCCTGTCTCTGGTACGCTTTATCACCTCACCGGATGGTTTGGTGATATTCACTTCCTGCACAATCTTAGTCTCCGGCTTCGCTATGCTCACAAATCGTGCTTTTACCCACGGATGTCCTGGGCCGCCTGGGTTCGCCGTACTCCTGATGTATGTTCTCAATCCAGGTGCTGATGATCTAACTCGTGAAAAGAGATACATATACTCTTCTTCCGCAAAATGCGTCAGTTCATCGAATCCTACAAAATCAAAATGTCGGCCCTGGTATTTAAGCTTGTCCTTCGTGTGCTGCATTTGCCCGAAGTAGATCATTGCGCCAGATGGAAACCTCCAGGCATGCTTACTTTCGTTGTATTTAGCTCTTGGGAACGCTGATCCGTAAAGCTCATGGCTGCGGCTTATGATGTCTTCCAGCTCAGGGTAAGTCTTTCGGAAAATGATTGCGCGATACTGTGGGATTTGGACTTGTCTCAGTGCCTCTGCTACTAAATAATCGCTCTTTCCACCGCCAGCAGCTCCACCATATAACGCCTCAAATTCTGGACGTGACATCATAATTTCCTGTCGTGGCTGCGGTGCCCATACAATTCTTGGGTTACTCATCCTTTTTTACTTCCTTGCTGATCTGCTCCACCTGGGTTGGCGTCAAAACAATAACACCAGTTCCCTCATCATCTGCCATAGCCTCTGCAACTTTTTCTTTCCAGATATCCGGTTTACGGTTCTTGAGCCAGAATATGATTGCTTTTATATCCGGTTCAAAATAGTGGACCTCTTCCGCCGTCTTTAATTCTTCAAACTCTTTTATCTTTCTTCCTGTTGCTTCGTCATATTCTACAGTCTTAACTTTAAAAGCCTTTTGCTCCCTTGCATAAAAGCCAATGGCCTTTTTGTACAAACTGTTCTCGATCAGACGATCCGCAAAGTCTTTCCCGGTTGCCAACGCCGCATTAATTGGTGCATATTTCTTTTTCCATTCCGCCAGCGTGGATCTGCTTATCCCTATCTGCTTTGCTATTTCTTCATCTGTCATTCCGGCTCTTGCCCAAGCTGACAGAACCGCCTGATGCTCTTCACTTTCTGCCCATTCCCGCCATTTCTGGCGGCCTGCTGCTTTTCGCTTCTTTTCCGCCATATCACCACCTCATAGCATCAATTTTATATTTTTTCCTGTCCCTTCTCTACCACCCCACCTTTGTCCGGTTTTTCCCACGCAAAAAAGCCCTATATCAGGGCTTCTCTACTAACTTACCGCGCGCGCATGTATGCGCACATCAGCATGTCCGATTGTGTTTACTCATAAAATTTCTCAAAATATCCTTCTTCCACCATATCAACAGATCCATCTGCTACCATACGGCATTTATATTTTCCCGCTCTTGCTTTTTCAATCTCTTCAGCGCTCACATGGATCACTGGGCCTTCTCTTCTTGCCAGAGCTGACACCCAAACCATGGCTCCTTTTGCAATCAAATCTGCCTCCATAAATCTTTTTCTGTCCCTCTCTGCCTGGCGTTTTGCCTCTGCCTCTCTCCGTTCTGCAATCTTCACTCTCTCCATTAAGCTCATTTTCTTTTTCATTTCTTCTCATCCTCCATTTGTGTTTTATAGATTCCCTTAAAGTAAGGGCATGTCTCATACATATCTTCGCAAAATATCCCGGCAAAGTTGCTTTTTTCTTCATGGCACGTAAAAACGATCTGGTTTTTGATCTCAAACCCCAGATTGCAGCATATGTTCTGACAGGTTATTGTTGCCTGCTTTTTTGTGTCACTTGCCATAGTCTCATAGTAAGGGCATCTTACCCGTACACTATAATTCAACTTCGCAACTCCCCCTTTCTTCTCTTTCCCCCTTTCTGCATATCTTCACGGGATCCATGTTTGATCATCCGGGCATAGATGTAAAACATCGCCAGATCCTGATTATATTTAACCTCTGCATCCAGGAACTTATATCCTGGATAGGCTTTTTCCATTTCCTGTCGCATGGTATCATCATTTTTTACCATCCGGTTCACTTTCCCTCTGCGGAACTTTCCGTAACTTCTGGTCGGTTCCGGTGGCTTTTTCAGGTTCTTGGAGGCACACCATCTTTTTGTACCTCTTGGGTTATTCGTAATGTATGTTGCTAATCCTGTAATCAAAAAATCCTCATCTGGCTTAATTCTCCGAGTATTTTTTCGGTCACACTTTTTCCACATATCTTCCAGCTCATCACGATCCACACCCTCTCCTGTCATAAGGATGTGGAAATGTGGACGGACTTTTCCATCAAATGCCAGGATGTATATGTATTTAATATTTTTCAGTCCATTCTTTTTTCTGCGATAGTTTATCCTCGTAATAAAATTCCGAATGTCCTTGATAGCAGCTTTGGCATCTCCTGGCATGTACTCATCATTCCAACCAAATGTTGCCCAGATATCGCCTTTGCCAAAATTGATGCAGGCCAGTCTGATGCAATACCTTCTTGAGTTCTTATCATTCAGATTTTTTTGTGACGGTTTGGTTTCTCTCTTTTTCAGGGTTACTGGCATATCTCCCCTTTTCAGGAAGGATGGATACACCTGTGATTCTAGCAGCTCGTCACCACTCACCAGATTTTTAGATCTATTCGTTGTTGTCCTATAAAGGCAGCTCACCCTCTGCTCAGAGATCAGCTTTTCAATCTCCCACTCCTGCAGCTTCTCTGCCTGTTTATCATATGCTATTTCATAATCATAGTTATCGTAGTGCTTCATGCTGCTCCTCTTTAGTTCCTAAATATTTAGAGATTTCTGCCGTTTGTTAATACCCATTACAAGGACGGCAAAGAGGATTTCCCCCTGACCTTTTTTTTGGGGCCCGTTACAGGCCCCAATCCTTTTTCTATTAAACTGCCCTTTTTCTAATCATCCTCAACGTGTCCGGTGTTGATTGAGCATAGTACATACTCGTTACTTTAGAATCCGCGTGACCCAGGACTTCCTGGATCGTTCCTATATCTACGCCTCTGTTTTTCAACTCCATTCCCAGTGTCTTCCTCATCTTGTGAGGATAACACCGGTTTGTCACACCTGCGTGTTCCGCAATTTCTTTCATGATTGTCCGTACCGAAGATGTCCCTATTGGCTTATAAGGCTTGCTCTTTGATACGAACATATGTTCATTGTTGTCTGTCCTAGAGTTCCAATATTTTTTGTAATGGTATAAAGCATCCGGATCCAGATATATGGTCCGATACCGGTTACTTTTTTCACCTAGAATCAAAATATCCCCTGTTTCCCAGTTGATCTGGTCAACAGTTATCTCAACAATTTCTCCTACGCGTGCCCCGGTACTGCGCAGTACTTCAATTAAGGCTCGTTCCCGTAAGGTCCGGCAACTGTCTCTTAAACGTGCCATTTCTTCCGGTGTAAAAAAATCTATAGGCTTTCTCTGCACCTTTAATGGCTCGATTGCTTCAACTGGATTTACAGTTATAAGCTTTTCTTTCCGCATCCAGGAAAAGAAAGCGGACAAATACCTTCTTTCGCTATTCAAAGTTGAGTTCTGATTTTTTCGTCCAGTTACTGGTACATTCCGGTTCTCATACCAATTGAGATAGTAAAATATATCATGCTCATCCATCTGCACCAATGGCTTGTCCAACACCGTGATCAGGCGTTTGATTGATGCCATATAACCATATTTAGTCCCTTCACGAAGCTTTTTCTTCTTATATAAAAAGAGTTTTATTATGTACTCATTCTGTTGATCCACACTATCCTTAATCTCTGCCGGTAGCGTATTGATTCTTTCCATAACCACATCTATCGTCTTGTCAACTATCACGCGCTCCAGAATTTGGATTAAATCAGCAGCAATATATGCTGACATGGCAACGATTACATCATTAATAACCTGTGTTTTAACATTCTCATTTGTCATAGATATCCTCCTTTTCCTTGCTTAAGAAGGGTATATATGATATACTTATCTTAAGCAGAACGGCGGATCATGGTACCTTGGGCGGTTAATGATCTGCCTGTTTTTTTGTTACTGTGTTCTGTTTCCATCGGCTTTTCTCCTTTCTTCTCTAAACCATTTGCCATCACCTTTAAGCATCCTGGTCCTTGTTTCATCCCAATCTGCACAAAGCTGTGCACTGTATTTATTTAGAGCTACTTCACATTCAATTTCAAAGTGTTTCAATCTATATCTTCTTTTTATCAGACTATTTAAACGAGCTGCTACCGAGATGTTTTGGCTGCTCACTTGCAGCATTTCTCGCAACTGTTTGCTCGTATACATTCCGCAGTACGTATTTCTGTCGTACAATTCATATAAATTAACTTTATTCATTTTTTCTTCCTATCTTGGTATCTTTCCAGTTTTTTCACATAATGCCAGGTAATTATCCACCGCTAAACGAAATTTTTCCCGCAAATCGCGTATATTGGAGGAATGAAAACTTACCAAATCAGAGCAGTTAGAAAGAGTTCCCACATATATCATTTCTTTGGAATCATATTCGATTTTTGCTTCATAACCTTTGTATGTCATAAAATCTCTCCACTAAATTTCAGTTTTACTGCATAACGTTATTAATTTTATGCAACTTTATCCTCTGCCTCCAGGAAGGCTGCAACAGCCTTTTTTATCAGCCACGCTATGGTTCTTTCATTCTTCTGGCAGTAAGCCACTACTTGCCGGAGCTGCACAGGATCCATGCTCACGCTCTGTCTGACGGCTTTATCTTCTGCTTTCTTCTTCGGTCTTGCCATATCACTACCTCCCTTTCCGTATGCTTATTAAATTTTGGGGTATTTCAGTTTATTCTTCTTCTAGTACCAAAATTGCTTTATAATATTTGCTATTGCAAGAACTTGCTTCTACTTTGTACCCTTCTGATAAATACTCGTTCATTTTATTTTCAAATTCTACTCTACTTTCAATTTCTAAAACTACACATTTTTTCATATTGTTTTCTCCTCTTGGAACTCACATTTCATGTTAACTACAACCATCTTACTACCGGTTCAGATGTACTTCCTTTCTCCCAAACAAACCAAGCATGACACATAGTTGTCGCCCAACGTTTTCCTGTCTTTGGGTCTTTCTCTAATCCACTATTCCAAGTCGCCATTCTGTTTCTGAAAACATAAATGTACTTCGGCGGATATTTGTCAAATAACTCCTTCCTCTTAGCACCTTCCAAGAACTGGATTTTGAGAAACATAGCCATTTGACCATCATCTTCCAGTAACTCCATACCCTTTTCTACAAATTCCTTTGCGAGCGAGTACGGTGGATTTGTGATAATTCCTTCATATTTTTTATCAGTTTTATATGTAAGGAAATCAGCAACAATTGTTCCAGGATATCCTCGATCTACTAAGTCCATCCCTGTAATTTCTCTCTTGGTTGTATAAAAATCATTGATTGCATTAGCGATATGCCCACCACCAACACAAGGCTCCAAAATTGTATGTGCATCAAATGTATATTTAGTCAGCAACATTTTTACTGCTTCTGGATTAGTTGCATAGTAATCATCTTCAACCCTTCCATTTTCTGGATTGCCGCCTGCAAGCTTTGCACCCGCTAATACTTTCTTGTTGTTCATTTCTTCACCAGAAAGGTGACATGTCCTTAGTAGCTACCCTAACTTTTCCTTTCTGATTTGTTATTCTCTTATTTATTAGATGTTATTTGCTATATTCTGTTACTCTTTTACTTCCTATTTCAAAAATGTCTTTATCCTTTTCGAAACAAATATAATTTCTTCCTGTGTTCATAGCTGCAATTGCTGTTGTACAACTACCGGCACAAGAATCCAAAATCAAATCGCCAGGATTAGAATATGTTTTAATAAGTTCCTCGATCAGAGCAACAGGTTTTTGTGTGCCATGATAGGCTGCTTTTTGAGTATCTTTAGCAAATGTCCATACTGACTTCGGATATCGTTTTGTAGAGTCATAATCCTGCCATTCGCTCTTACCATAATCCGTTGATTCTTTTGCATTTACATGATGTGCCGCCTTTGATACTTTTCTTTCATGACCGTCTGTCATTTGAGGATTATATGTGGGTGGTTTCTTATAGAAAATACAGATATCTTCATGAGAACGCAACGGCATCTTTTTGGCATTTAGAAATCCGGTTGGCTGTGTTTTCTGCCAGATAAGATTATATTTCCAAAGCTTGCGATTGCTATGCATCAGATCTGCAGTAAACATACCATTTGCAAATAGAATTATTGTTCCATTATCCTTAATAACTCTTTCATACTGTTCCCATAATGGTTCAAATGGAATAACTGAATCCCATTTATTTCGTGAGGTTTGCCCATAAGGGAGATCTGTAATAATTGTATCGACTGACTTATCATCAATTTTCTTCATACCTTCAAGGCAATCTTCGTTGTATATTTTGTTAATCTCTAACAAACGGTATCACCCACTCTCTTACAGGCAATATCTTAATTTACATCACTAAGCTTGATGCCCTCCATAACAGCTCTAGCTTCAAGCACAGCAAGGTAATCTGTCATAGCTTTTATCTGCATGTTATATGTACTTCTTGGACAAGTCGGTTTAAACGAGAGTGTTCCTGCATCCCATTTTTCAAGCATATTTTTTAATCCATAGTATCTAATTGCAAGCTGATTGTACTCAGCCTGAAATCTTTCTTTGTAATCTGCGCTGTTCATCATTTTTACTGTTTCGTTTAATTTCATCATTGTGTTATCCTCCAATCTTAATTTACCGATGATACCAAATCATCTTGCCATCAGCCATTTTCAGTTCTACCTTATCAGGATAGTTATCACTATCTTTGCAAGCATGGAACCTCATATCATGGATTTCCAGCGCAGCCCTATGGTTACTCTCACATTTCTTGCACTCATTTTTGTCTTTATACTTCGTTCCGCAATGCTCACACACATACAACTGTATACTCTTCATTTCTCCCTCCAAATCTTAATTAAAAATCTCTTTAACATAAGTTTCTGGAAAAATCTTTTATTAAAATTTTTCGCCTAAAATCTTAATTTACTTCCCAAGCTCTTTCTTCTACTTCTTCTTCCGTGGCTTCTCCGTCAATAGTTTCTGTCTGGTATCTCCACCCAGCCTGGTAGCCATACATAGTAAATTTCTTTCCACACACATCACAGGTATATGTATTAGTATCTTCTGTATAGCAATCAACAGGTTCATCACCTATATAAGTATCTTCATATGACGGTTCATATTCTTCACCGCAATACGGACATATTATCTTTTCACTATCTTCTTCGTTCCAATAGCTCATCTATGTCTCCTTCTGGAATCTTAATTTTAAATATTCTCATAGGTTTTTTCAAAAATATCCGGCTTACACGGATACAGCTCACCGTTGACGCCCTTAATCACATAATCCCATACTGAAACATGGTGAATGCCTTCCAGAGTTTCTATAAAAAGGTCACACGGCGGAGCATCACAGCTTTCGGAAGCATAATGCATGACGCCCTTTTCGTAAGCTTCAACCGCCCAGTTCGGTACATACCAGTTACCATCACAGTCTTTTAAATCTCCATCGTACTGAAACGCTTCAATAACCACGGGTTTCTTTCTATATTTAGCCATAATATTTCCTCCAAATCTTAAAACTCAGTTACTCCATCTGGGCCTTCCGGATCTGCAGTATTGTCTTCGTACTCGCACCTGGAGATGAGGGTTATATTTTCCACCGGGACCTTGCAGGTTTTCGCAAATCCAGCCTTCCACTCTTCTGCCATCACCGGAAGATTCACGCTTCCTAAATTTTCTGTGTCAAAATCAAACGCCACCATCGCATAACCTGTGCTTTCCGGTCCACCGTATAAGTCAGCCCCTACGATCTCGTAATACAAACTTAATGTTACTTGTACTGTATTCATCTTCGCTCTCCCAATCTTAATTGCATCATTTATTCCCTTGATGTAGGCACTTGTATCGGTTATAGTTTTTATAAAACCAAGGTTTTCTTTTTTCTCATTTAACTGTTTCACAACCTCATCCACATCATAGGCAGTCGGTTGTTCTAGAATTCTATGCAATGCAAAATTAAACAAAGCTGTATCCATAGCATCTTTCGTATTCCATTCTTGCAGCCTTTTTATCATTTCTTCTGCATCAATCAGCCTCATAAAACACCTTCTTATTGCAATAATCCAAAAACGCCTTAATCGTCTCATCAGCCTCACAACGTGTAAAAGAGCGTTTTCGCTTGTCTTTCTTTCTATGCAATGGCAAGCCAGCTATTTTTCTGCTATTATTGCTTAACAACATTTTCATGATAATCTCCTAGCTTTACTCAACTTTCTCAAACCGTCCCATGTAATGGCCTTTCCAGTCAGTGCTTACATCTGGCTTTTCTTCCATATTTGCCCTGTATGGCTTCGGAAGTGGTAGCCAGGCATTCACAAATAAGTCTTGGCTGCTGCAAGTATCGCATCCATCATCATCACCGGCATACCATGCTCCACCACTATCATTATCTTTTTCATACCGTCCGATTATCGGAAGCGAGAAATTCTCAAATGACATCAGAACATATTCATCTTCTTCCGGAAGTCTCTCTTCCACCGGGATCCATCTGTGCTTCTTCTCTTCTGCATTCAGCTTTTGCAACAGTTTTACAGCTTCATTCTGGGTAAAGTCATTCAGACGTTCTACATCATCTGGGCTACAGCCTGTATCTTCATAGTCCTTAAGCTTACACAGCGCCCCATACAGCCTTTCACTTACGCCTTTGGTGATTACCTGGCCTGCTCTAAGTTGCTCCCACCTGACACCCTTCAGGCACCAGTTACCCAACTCATCCTTTTCTGTTAATCTTTTCATTTTCCTTCCTTACGCACTCCTTATGCATGTACAACACCGTCCCTCTCTTGGTCCTGATCCACTCGGCATCTCCATTGATCACCTTCTGGCAGATGCAGCAGACCGGGACAGATACTTTCTTTGGGTCATTCATCGGGTCTCCTCCGCGATCATTTGTTTAAGTTTCTTTTCAAGCGCCTCATTTTTAGCAATACGGCTTTTCACTGTTTCTGCTGCATCAAGACCATGCATCTTACACATGTCAAGATCTTGATGTTGATGGCGCGTATCATCCTGCACAATGCAGAGTAACAGCACCAATTCTTCCTCTGACATTATCTCTCTCTTGTCTTTTGCCAGCTGTTTAATTACTGACAACATCGAATCATAGCAAAAGCAAATTGCATCCTCTGCTATGCTGTCTCCGCCATAGTTCTCAAGCGTTGACTGCATATTTTCTCTCAAAGCCTGTTCCAGCTCTGTTTTTTTCAAATACATTTTGTCTCCTTTATCTTTTTCCATATTCCCGGATCAACTGCGCTGCTTTCTTCTGGCCTTTTTCTTCCAGGAAGCTAATTACATAATCAATATCACACAGCTGCCCCCGCTTTTTCTGGTTCAGTCCGATAACCTCATCGATACTGTCCCAGGCAAATTCGATATCATATTTTTGCTTCAGGACTTCCGCATAGTCCCTGGCTGTTTCATACTGGCAGCCAAACGGATCTATTGCATCCATCATGTCACACAGATTGATGAATGCATCCTTCCATCGCAGCAGCCTGTCCTTTCCAAAGTGGAACTCCGCATTTTCAACTGTCCATAGCATTAACCACACTACTAATACTACTAGCACGTACGGCTATATACTACCACAAAGAATATCGTCTGAATATCTAAATAATCGACAAATATTTATAATATTTTTGTGAATTTTGCTCAAACACAAGGCTTTCTGTCATCCAATCTATAGCCTTTCAGATAGACGAAGCCCCCTGATTTTTAAGTATTTCCTGCTTCCCTGTGTTTTTATGCGCGCACGAACGCGTCTCTTCGTCCTGCTTCCTATTGATATTTTAAAAACTGATCTTGCAAAGGCTCAAAATGCAACTCAAAAAGTAGTATGTGCTTTAACTCAACAGGAAGAACAAAATCAATTTTTTCAAAATCAATTACAAACACTTACGGTTGATGCACTCCCTTTCCCCAAGGAACTTTTATATGAAGCCGGGGTACCAAGCGGGGTTACATTTGACAGCAATTATTTACCTCATTATTATGTCCAGCCCACTGTAGAAAAACATATGCGGGTTTATATTTCTCGCAACGGTAAATGTTATCATCGACAGTTTGGTTGTTCTGAAGCAACAAAACCTATTCACCTTTTTATTGCTGCGCAGAAATATGCTCCATGCGAACGATGCATTCCATACAAAGCCAGAAAGTATAAAGTGCCTGATTGGTATTTTGAGTTTTTAAAATTAGTTGATCAATATTCTAAAGAAGTTCAACAACTAGAAAGCAAAAATTAACTATGAAAACAAAAGCGATCCCTGCGCCAACAGGAACCGCTTTAATATAGATTACTCTTATCAGGTATACTGAAAGATATAATCCACTACCACTCCCGATTATACCATTTCCGTAGCACCTGCACAAGAGGTGTATTTTTTATACCCATTTTTAATACATTTTAATCAGGAGGCAATATTATGACTATCAAAAGCACTGAATCTTTCTTAGAAATCGGAGCTGCTTACATCCGTGTAAGTACAGATGATCAGACAGAGCTGTCACCTGATGCACAAGTGCGTGTAATTCAGGAAGAGGCTAAAAAAGATGGTTTTTTTATACCCACTGAGTATATTTTTATCGAGCACAAAGGCATATCCGGAAGAAAAGCCAGTAACCGTCCGGAATTTCAAAAAATGATCGCTACAGCTAAGTCACAGAAGCCTTCGCCTTTTAAACGTCTGTATCTGTGGAAGTTCTCACGTTTTGCACGGAATCAGGAAGAAAGTACCTTTTACAAAGGCATCCTGCGCAAAAAATGCGGTGTGGAGATTAAAAGTGTCTCCGAACCCATCATGGATGGTATGTTCGGACGTCTGATTGAAACCATCATTGAATGGTTCGATGAATATTATTCTTACAACCTTTCTGGAGAAGTCCTGCGCGGTATGACAGAAAAAGCGCTCCGCTCTGGATATCAGGCCACTCCCTGTCTAGGCTACCAGGCCATTGGCGAAGGAAAGCCTTTTGTTTTAGACCCAAAGGCCGTTCCTCTGGTGGAGTATATCTTCCAATCTTATAATCAGGGTAAAGATATGACTTACATTGCCCGCAACCTAAACAAACAAGGTCATGTTACCCGCCGTGGAAACGCATTTGGGAGACGTACAGTACACGGAATCCTCACCAACCCCTTTTATAAAGGTGAGGTGTGCTGGAACGGAATCAAATTTACCGGATCCCACGAATTGATTCCCTCTGTAGCCTCTATTTTTGATTCCGTTCAGGAACGGATAAATGCAGAATATCACCCCAAACAGCGGCGAGAAGCTTCCTCCACTGCCCATTGGTTATCTGGTCTTTTAAAGTGTGGAACCTGTGGTTCAAGTCTTGGCTTCTGTCGATCCAAAGATCAGAAAAAGCGGCCTGACTTTTTCCAATGCTGGAGATACTCAAAAGGATTCCACCCATATTCTTGCAGCGTATCTGCACGAATCGCCGAAAAAGCTGTGTTGGATTCATTAAAATCTGCAATCGATACGCAGTCTATCAACTATGAATATGTTCCTTCTGCTGATATCCAAAATCAGAGTGAAGAGGCTCTGATACAGGAAGCTCTTACCCGTTTAGAGACAAAAGAACGGAGAATCAAAGAAGCGTATGAAAATGAAGTTGATACTCTGGAAGAATATAAAGACAATAAATGTCGGTTGCAAGCCGAACGTAAAAGCTTATTAACCAGTTTGGAACGTCTGCATCAAGAACAGCCTGACTTTTCCAATCAAATTGCTCATAAGCAAAAACTTTTGGCTGAAATCGCCACCATTTATGATTTCGTTCTGGATCCAAACGTAAGCAACGAAGATAAAGGGAATGCTTTGAGACGGGTTCTTAAAAAGATTGTATTTGACCGAAAAACTAGTGTGTTTACATTCTTTTATTATGTATCATGAGTTTTTACAGTCAAGCCCACCATACTGTAAAAACTCATGATAATATCATTCAACTATTACTGCAATAAAAAATACGGAAACAATGCAGGCATTGTCTCCGCGGAAAACATATGTTTTTGTTCTGCTGTAAGTGTTTCCACTGTCCAACTGGTTTATAGTTCTTTCTAAGCAATTGAATTATAGCACAGTGGATGCACTCTCACAATAGTAATTTATCATTATCTCTTTTTTATAGAGGAGCTATAAAAGGCGATTTAAATAGAGGGGCTAATAGTGGAATTCCAGTAGGCTATTATACTATTGGCTCCGGTAAAGAAGTGTCTGGTCTTCCAGATGGAGTATCCTGGTGTACTTTTATACAATTCTGGTCATATGATATGCAAATGATTATATCATCTTGTATTTATACACGTAGGTATACTGGTAGTCCTGCATCATGGAGCAACTGGACAAAAATTTCTTAAACAAATGATCATTTTAGCACATTGCAATATAGCATAAACTGACATCACTTACTGGCTTTGCTGAAGGAAACGGATTTCTGATATATCCGGTAAATCCAGTTGTAGATATACTGTCCACCTGTGATAAAAAAAGGTCACCATTTGTCCGCAAGGTAAACGTTATTGTTGGAACGGCACTAAATGCCTTGTCAAATGTGACAGTAAACATTGCTTCAGCACCACTCGCCAAATTATTTGTTGACGTAAAAACTGGCTTGACAGCCGGTTTAAATTGTATTTCCTTTGCATTTAGTACTGTTAAATTACTATTGCATAGAAAAAACCAGGTACTTTTTATGATACCTGGTCCTCCCTATTCCTACTGCTTCTTTTGCTTCTTTTTTGCTGCCTTATTCCAATTCGTCCAATCCTCTCCGGTATACAATGCCTTTCCATTTACCTTAAGCTGTTTAAGGACATTTTGGATCTCTTCTCTGCCTTTTCTGTCGGCTGCAATCCATAAAGGCTTATAATGACTTGTAATGGATGTCTTAATCGAACCTGCAGCCTCTTTCTGTGTCTTTCCTTCATCCACTTTACTTTTTACAATGGCATCTGCCATCTTTTTAAAAGGATCCAGAGATTTAGCATTTTTATTATCATACTGGCCTATTGCTGCCAGAAGATCCGAATTGCTATAGAGTGTTACACTGCTGCTATCCTCTGCTGCGTCCTGCTCCATCAGGATATCTCCATACAGGCTATCTGGTTCTGTCTGTACCTCTGCCTCCCAGTCAATCTCTTCTTTTCCTTCTAACTGTTTGATCCTGGCATCAATGGCGGATTTTACGATCTTTGTGGCATATCCCTGGGATGTGAGCTGACTTACCGCATCCTCGTAAGCTTCCAGGTCATATGATTGCTTTGCCTGGGCCGCCGCCTCTACCAGCGGATTTACAGAATCTTTGCCGATTAACTCTGATTTGATCACCGTTTTAATCTTGTTTGTTATCGTATCGTTATCAATTCCCGCTTTGTTAAGATCATCCTTGATTTTCTTCTGGAAATCCTGATCTCCGTTTCTGTGAGCCTGGATCATCATTTTTGTATACATCTCAAGATTTTCTTTGCTTCCCATGTCGTACTTTTGTTTCAGCCATGTATAATCCGCTTTGCCTCCTGCTGAATCAAAAATAGAATCAATGACAGCTCCCATGTCTCTTGTAAGACTCTTAATCGGGATTCCGGTGAGCTTGCTCGCCATCTGAGCCGTGTATACAGCTACGTACTGTGGTGTATACTTACTTGTGCCGTCTTTTAACTTCTTAATCTGATTCCAAGCGTATATCATATCCTCAAAGCCAGACAGATCCGCTCTGGTTGGCGTGTATCCGGCAATAATGGAGGGAATTTCTTTCACCCATGGGATGTTATTCAAAAGGTTCAGGTTATCGAAAATGTTTGATTTAAGGCTGTCTATGTACTTTTCCTTGCTGTTCTTATCTCGGTCATCATCTCTGAGCATATCAACCGCTGATGCAGCTATTGACGTGGCTACACCGGTAAGGACAAATACAGTTGCGGCGCGTACTGCTCTGCTCTTCGAGCCTTCCTTCTTCGTTTTTACATCTGTTGCAGCGCGGTAGAGCATATCATAAGTTTTTAGCGGTTCAGCCATGAAGCTGGTAGCCAGCTGATTGATTTCGCTCTGGCTTCTCATAATCTGAGTACGATGTAAGATTGAATCAACTACCTGTGTCTTGTCTACAACTTCGCTAAATCTCTTGCCTACCCGCTCGTAAAATTCTTCCGTGCCTTCTTTCAGATCCGGATGCTGATCCATACACTCGTATTCGCAAGCTCTCCATAGGCGATTCCAGGCCAGTTGATCGCCTTTTTCTGCCAAGATCATAGTTGCATTAACAAACCGCTGCTTTGTACTGTCGGTGTTAAACATGATATCTTTCATTTGTCGGCTGGTATCCATGCGGTAAAATCCCCAATCTTTCCATTGCGCAATAGGGGCGTATTTACATATAAGGTCCCACTGGCCTTTTCTGGTAATGGTCGTCGCGCCTCTGGCAAGATATTTAGGATTGATCTCCATACTAGCTCTTATGTAAGCTGTTGGCTGCTGGGCAGCTACACGCAGATTTCCAGCTACAGAAGCCGCTTTCATGTTTGAGACCAGTTGGCTGGCTATGCTTTTATCTTTATTTACTGTCCCGTTGATATCTGAAACCAACTTGACGATATAATCATTTCCCTGCTTTCCAAAGGTCCTTTCTATCTCTTCTTTAATAGATGATCCAAACTCAGTCATTCTTCTGGTGTCCTTATAATTGTACACCTTATTAAGATCTGACAGTGGGATTACATAGGCATTATATGTACTCATGTTATCAACCTGGCGGCTAAACACATCAAAGATGTCCTCAATAATCAATGGATTATTCGCATATGGGGTTGTGCTCTTGGTGATTCCCATGTTCTTAATGGTTGACGCTTTATTTCCCGCATCTCCCTGCCTGGTTGCCACATAGTTTTTATCTGTGCTAATTGGGAAATAATTCTTTGCTGTGAATTTCTCATAACCATACATGTCCATGGTTACTTCATTTCCCCAGGCTGCACACTGATCTCCCATAAACTGCTGCAATCCATCCGCAAGAGCACGCTGCGCCGGTGTTAAAGTCTTTGTGATCGTTTCTACATCTGCGGCCGTAACCTTTACAGGGCGATAATTCTTCTTGATCTGTGCCGGTGTATAAGTCGTTCCTTCCAATTTGGCTTTTCCAACTACCGGCGCCTGCTTAATACCGCCGTTTCGATCATACATATGGCCTCTGGCCTGGCTTCTTTTGTTTAACTCATACAGCGACATCACCTGGGCTACTGTAAGATCAATCTCACCTCTCGATGTCTTAAAATGCTGAGTCTTGGCATTTGATCCCGTCCATTCACGCAATTCTTTAGGCTTGATTCCATACTTATCCACAATATCATCCACATATTCCTGAGCAGATCTCAATTTTTCTGTCTTTTTATCCAGTCCGTTACGCAATGCATCATAGGTGGACTTCATGTTGTCTCCCATTTTTCCAAACATGGTCTGCGGATCCAGCATGTCATAATTCAACAGTTTATCTCCCATTCCCGCAGGTCCTACATACTCCACCTTATTCCGCCTCTGCTCCAGATCCCTAAACACTCCATCTGCCAGAATACTCAGTTCTCCAGATTTTTTGTTGCTCTTAAGATCATTTACTTCTGTTATAGCCTTTTTCATAGCCATGACCGTCTTTTTAAGCTCACCCATGCTATATGCATCCAAGTTATCCAGTTTATCAATTCCCTTTGTTTTTTCAATTAACTCCTGAATGCGCTGCGCAATATCTGGGTCAATATCCATGGTCATGGTATCACCAGTCTTCTGGTCCACATAAACACCGCCATTATCCAGAATCTCCTTAAATACATCCTGGGCTGCTTTCCAGTCTTCTTTTCGCTGGGTCTTAATCACACTATCCTCATCATTTGGAGAAAAATCAATGTTGTTCAGGAAAGCCGCTACAGATTGTCTCAGTCCCTCTGGAATATGCTTTGAATCAGTCGGTTTCAGCAACCAATTCTGTAATTTTTTTCTTTCTTTGATAATCTGTCTCTTGTCTTCCCTTTTCTGCTGATTCTCCCTCAATGACTTGATCCGCTCTTTGCTCCTCTGCTGCATGGCAGCCAATTTCTGGTTCTTGCTGTTTCGCAGATCATCCATCCTTTTTTTATAATACTCCCTCTGCTCTTTTCGCTCTGCTTCTGTGAGGTTTTTATACTGTTCTGCCAGGCGTGCGCTTTCTTCAAGGTTCTGCTTTTTAATCTGTTTAAGGCTTTCATCATACTTTGATTTCAAATCATTTTTATAATCTCTTATCTTCTGCTGATACTGCCAGCGTAATTTTTGCATCTGAGCCTCTTTTTTATCAGCAAACGTCGCACTTGGTTTTCTGACGTCAAAATACGAATCTAAAATTTCTTGACCGATCATGTATGACATTTCTTCCATATCAGCTGCATACGGATTTATAACTTGCGGAGCTATTTCATCTAAAAATGCTGCTACTTGTTTCAGTCGGTCAGCTGGATGTGTTATGCTCAAAGGGAATTTTTCAGGATCTGCCGGGTTTAATGTATTTGTATAAAATGAATCTATTGATACTCCATCAGCTCCCAATTTCATCCTTCCAAAATTATGTTTTCTGAACTCGTTATATCCCCCTTCAGATGCAAGATCAGGTTTATCTTGATCCGAAATTGAGATTTTTGTATTCTTTATCAAGTCTCGCACATCTTTATATCTTTCGGTCTGTTCCGTTTCCACCGCTTGTGACTTTTTCAAGATGCTTTTACCCATACTGGTAGCTGCTTCTGTAATGGCTTGTCCATCCACCTGATCAGCACCACGGATATACTGATAAAGCTTAGACAGGTTTCTTTCCAATGTTTCACTCGGATATTTGCTACCATATTCTTTCAAAATATTCCTTGCAACTTTTTTGATATCCTCAGTCCGTACCGCATCCTTGTCTGTCAACTTAAACTGCTGTTCCAGAAGATCATTCGCCTGCTTTAAAGCCTCATTTTGATCTTGCAATGCCTGAATTCTACGTTCACTCATAGTATCGTCTACATCATCCAGTTGGAAACGAGTCTTGCTTTTTTCTGTACTTGGTTGTATATTGTCCTTAGTAGCAGGAGTAATGACGCTATACGTTTCGGACGTTCTGTACGGGTCAGTTTTTTCTGGCATTGTAAGCGTAGTGGATACACTCCTGCTATTTTTATTTTCCCACGCATACATTGTTTGCAGCTCAAGCATTCCTTTCTTGCTTCTAACGTATTCTACGGCAACATTTTTTCCATTAATATCCTTCTCGAATTTCAGAACTGGTTTTCTATCTTTGGAACTGGTTGTATTTTCTACCTTATCGTAGCTTGATATAATTTCCGGAAGTCTTGATAGTATCTCCGGCGTTACCGGTGTCTGCCCTCTCGATCTTTCTTTTTCTGGATTGCTATGGCTGTCTTCAAACTCGCTTGTAATGGCAACATTTAAATTTTCTGTATTGACTCCTGTGTCTTTGTAAATCCGTTGCGCGAGCTCTGGACCTATTTTTCCAATATATAATCTCGCATATGGTTTTTTGTGGACATGATCGCGGTAAAAATCTGCAATATCTTGTTTTGTGTTGCATATTATGATACTGTCGTTATTTTTCCACCAGCCTTTTTCTTTCTCTCCGTATTCCTCAAATCCAAACTGATTTAATTCATACTTGCTGCTTTGCATGATGTTATCCGCTCTTTCTTTACCTGCTTTATAATCCTTGCTGCCTTGCTCCAGACCAAGCAGCCAAGCATAGCGGGCATCTTCATACATCTGTACATCCTGTTCCAGATTCTTTGCTGCTGCGCGGGTGCTACCGGTTTTGATCAGGTTCTTGATCGAATCGATCACATCTGACAGGAAATCAATGATCTTCTGGGCTAAGTTGCGATCTTTTTTTACTACCTGGTCGATAAAATCCGGATCGTTCAAGAATTTCTGTGTCGCATCTGCGGCAATCTCTTCCATTACCTGCTGACGGGTGAGGTCTTGCCCGGCATCCTTGTAGCGGTTGGTGTATGATTCTACTAAATCTTCCCAGGCTTTTCCGGTTGCCTTCATCTGTGCTTCTGTCACGATCTCCTGATACAGGCGGTAAGATTCTGGGGCCGTATCTTTAATGAAATGCGTCAGTTCGTGAGAAAGAGATCCGTTAAAATCCTCGGAGTTGATGTTTATGGTAATCTCTCCCGGTTTATATGAGGCTGTTGCATTCTCCTGTGAAAGATTGTCTACCAGATTAATCTTAAGGCCTGTTTTCTTTCCTATATGCTCCGCTACATTGCGCTGATCCTGTGTTGCATAGTCGGATACAGTGCCTAAACCGCCCTCTTTGATCTGTCCCTGCGTGTACTTAGGTTTGACCTGGTTGTCCAGGTTATAATCCTGGATACCGGCACGGTAGGCAGCTTCTATCTGCTGATCGGATAAAAGAGACATTAAGGCCGAGTGAGTAGCTGTGTCCAGATCGATCTGGTTGTAACCCGCATCATAAGCACGGCCAAATGCTTTGTTGAATGTGGATACGTCTACGGATCCATCATATGTGTTTAGCAGGGCGTCACCGCCATATTTGCCATAGTGCGACTTATACTCCGTTGATTCCTGGTCCGAGAGCTTAACATTATCCTCTGCTTCAAAGTTGCTCTGAGGGTTTCTGTGTTCGTTTTCCTGGGCGTTTATTGTATCCTGTTCAGAATTGTGTGCTGCTGTGGCCTGTGGCTGCTCCTGAGTGGCTTTGGGTGCTGCGTAAGGCTTCTCTGGTGAATCGGTCTGGTGTTCTTCTTGGATCTGGTTATCCTGGCGCTCTAGTGGGGTGGATTCATATTCCGGCTGTACGCTCTGCTCTGTCGGTCGTTTGACGTCTGAGTTCTGGATTGTCTCTTGTGCCGTAGGCTCTGCCTGGTTTTCTTGCTGGCTTCGATTGGTGTATTCCTGATTTTGAGAGGCCTGTTTCTGTGATTGAATTGCCTGTTCCTGTGGTTGAGTCGGTTGTCCCTGGGCCTGAAGTGTCTGTTCGTCCTGGCCTTTTTGTTCTTCTGCCATTCGGTTCTGCCATTCCCATAAACGCATGTCATACTCTGCTTTATCGCGATTGTTAACAAATTTGCCCTGCCTCTGCATAGCGGCATACTCTTCTGCCATACGCTGTAAATCCTGGGCCTCTTTCGCATCCGCCGGATTGGTGTAGTGGGTTTGGTCTGTATCTATCCCTTCAGAATAATCCCTATAGTCAACATCCAGATTTTTCCCATAGTTGTTGATTGCAACATTGTTCGCTATGGTAGCTGGTGCGTTCATGATTCCAGCTGTTGCCGCACCTAAGAGAAAATCTTCCCACGTCTGCGGATCTGTGAGATCTCCTGTAAGATCCAGCTCATCCCCGTAGATGAAATGTTTACGGATAGATTCTGTGAGGTCCTGTACAGCTTCCTGGGTGCCTTCTGAAAGCATATCTGAACCGTAGTTTATCATGCCTAATACAGCACGTCTTACTGCCGGGTTCTTTGCTAAGGCCGATGTGATCCCTTGCTTTGCTGCTTGTGCTACCTTGGTGTTTCCAAGTGTTTTTTTGATAAATCCGCCGCCGTACTGTGAGATTCCGCCGAGCAAAAGATTTGTAACTGTTTCATCTGCTGCGGTAAGAACTGCGTTGACCTGGGCGCCCTCTACCGGTCTGCCGTCCATGATGTCCTGCCGGTAACTTTGTCCGCCTGTTTGCGCCGCAAATATTGCACTGGATACCGCTGGACCACCCGCCCCGCCTACAATGATACTGGGGATCATGTTTCCGATTGCATTGGCCATCTTATATGTAAACCCGTCAATTGTCCCGGCATTTTCAAGCATTTTGGTCTGGGATAACTCTGATTCTGTAGGCATTGCGTTTTTGCGTGTCCCCATAGCAAAATCGGGAATTGATTTAATGCCTTCTACTGCATTCTGCATACCTGCACCAATCGACTGGGTTGTATTTACTATGGTTTTAATCGGTCCCTTGTACTGATCGTTGTGTTCGTAGTTTGCCTCTGCACCCCTCTGGTTTAATTCTCCCTGTATGGAATCCAGGTATTTTTCTGCCGTGTCTTTACCTTGGCGTTCAAAAAGATAGTCGTAAATATCGCGTTCTGAATCATTTAATAGAGCATATCTTCTTAATGGACTCTTAGCATTATCCTGGCCGCTTGTTATATCCAGAACAGAGCTTTTACCAAATACATTCTTTCCATCTCCGAATGTATTGACATAACTTTCAACCGGGTTGCTTTCTTTTCCTCCTAATGTCAGTTTTTTGCCACCAATCGTTAGCCCCTTATCCCCGAATGGCAGCTTTTTGTTATTGTACATAAAAGCATACTGATCATTCGCTTTTGCGGCATTCTCTTTTGCCTTTTTAACAGTATCCGCAAAATCTTTCTGTTGAGGAATGTCAGTATACTGAATGAATGTATCTCCGTCTTGAAATCCGACCTTATCCTTAGCTTCCTGCTGCTCTTTTTCTATCCTTTTTCTTTTGCGGTATTCCTGTAAAAGGTCGTTTTCGTACTGTGCTTCATTTAACATCCACTTTTGCTGCTTTATTTGGTTGTACTGTTTTACCGCATCAGCCATGGGGATAGAACTCTCAGCGACTTTTTCCCTGTCGCTCCGGATAAAATCTGTCATGGCTGTTGTATGCTGACTGGTTGAACTCTTGCGCAACCAGTCCTGTCTTTCTTGTCTTTTCTGCTCGTTTTGTAATTCAACAAGTTTCTCTTTATCTTTTTTAGCCTGCAGCAAGCTTCTCAAATCGCTTTTTCTTGTTTTTTGAGATTCTTCAAATGATGGTATGCCGCTTACCGTGCTATTCGATTCACTTTCATAAGTATCATCGTTGTTCTCTAAAACTTTTTTCTTTTTTAATATGCTAGATAATGAAGTCCCCAAAGTTGCCTCCTTGTTTACTTATCCGTGTCAGTTACCTGTTTCAGTATTCTTAAACCTTTATCGTAATCACCACCGGCCTGTGTGATTACTTTTTTAATCTGGCTATCAGTCAAGCTCGGGTACTGATCTGCAACATATTCAATTACCTGTGCTATGCTATAATTGGTGCGTCCATGTCCATCCTTACTTTCAATCAATCTTTTCGCATCCTCAACATACTTTGCAAGATCCGAGCTAGTGCTACTAGACTTCTTGGAGGATCCCTTTGAAGATCTACCAGACGAACCTCCGGATGCTTTTTTAGCCAGTGATGCCGCCAACTGCTGTCTCTGCAATTCCAGCTGCAATGCATCCTGCTGCTTCTGATAGTCAAACTGTGTCTGCCAGTTCTGCTGTGCAAGTGCATCCTGGGTCTTCTGGTATGCGTACTGTTCCGCCCACTGCTTTGCTGAAAGATCAGTCTGATACTCTCCGAAGTCCTGGTTATAAGAGTTGTCGTAGCGGCCTGCGTAGTAATTCAAATCATTGTAATAGTCGTTTACACTGTCACGATACCGGCTGTAATCAATGTTGTCCTGGTTGTTGACGGCATTGAGTTTGTTATACATTTCCTGACCTTCATTGAGGTACTGATTGTATACTCTGTCATAGATGTCTAAGGTCTTATCACCCAGCTGGCTTAAGTAATTGTCATAGGCCTGCTGACCTGCGGCCTGGGCGTATGTGGAGCCATATCCTCCGGTTGCTGCTGTTGCTGCTCCCATGGTATCCCTCATGGCTTTCTGTCCCTGCTGGATATACTGTTCCCGGTAGTTTTTATACAGATCTGAATCATATACACTATTCGTGTCAAATGACTTCCTGTTTAATATATTATCAATGATCCCATCAATTGTTCCTTGATACTTGCTATAGTATTCATCCGGCTTATTATTTTCAATTTCATCCAATCTGTCAGCATAATCCGTTGTCCGTGCAGATGGCGAAAACTTTGCATAGTTATAATCCGTCAAGTATGTAGCCGCCGGATGTCCCGGTCCGGTCTTGCCATCATCGCTCACCGGTGTAATTGTTACGTTCTGATTCTGGTTGTTGGCATTACTCTGCTGCCCCGCAGCCTGTGATTTCTGAGACTGCTGCAATGACTTCAACAGTGACATATTCTGCTGTGCAGTTCCGCTGTATCCAGTAATTCCATACTGAGATGCAAGGTTTTTTCTGGCGCCGTAAGAGCTGTCCATGTTACGGCTTTTCAAATAATCAACAATAGATGCAACTGCCATACTTATTCCCCTTTCTTATCTTCCGGCTGGTCCTTAGTCTCAGATTCCATTCTTTCTCCATTTTGGAGCATTCGATTGATTGTAAGCAGAATCCCTGCCTGTGTTACTCCCTCAACTTTTAACTGATTTAATGCGATCAGTGCTGTATTAATATCACTTTCTTCAAAAACAATCTTCACTAAGCTGCCTCCTTAATCTCTTTTAAAGCTTTTTCCAATTCTTTGATTTCCTTTTGCTGCGCCTTTATTGCTCCAGCAAATAATACGCTGTTGTTTCCATATGGAATTGATAAGTATTCTTCGGAATGATCTACCAAAGGAAGATTTGTTCCAAGCTTTTTCTGAAGTGCATCCAGCTCCTGGGCAATCAATCCCATTGACCTTTGATCGGAATCTTTAAACTTAAAAGTAACCGGTCTCATTCCCAAGACTAAATTTAAGGCTATTTCATCCGGAATCTCTTTGATATTTTCCTTCAATCTCCTATCTGATCTTTCATACAGTGTTTCGCATGACACATCACCAGATACCGTTACTGTATTTGCAGTCAGCGTTCCACTGACATCCGCGTTCCCTGATATTCGCATATAATTTGTATACAGAAGTCCCTGTGTAGTGATCGTGTCTGCATAGGTTATGGCATCTACACTCACTGCGCCTGAAGATGATACTTTAAACTTATCATTTATATTGATAGATCCACCATTGATCGTTCCACTAAATGAAGCCGTTCCATCTTTGTATAGCTTGAAGTTATTCGTATCAATAACTAGATATCCTGTCTTAAATGTAATAGCATCTGATGTTGCTGATATTTCTGAACACAGTTTATCTTTGCTCACTTTCAATGCAATCTGACCATTCAACACCCTGATGCTAGTTTCCGTGCTTTCTTTCAGATTGGTAAACTGGCTGATAAATCCATTCATAGTTACTTCCAATTGACTAATGGATTCATCTGTTTCCTGGTACTTAAGAAAAGAATCTTTTGTAAAATTGTCTTCCGGAGTTATAGTGCTCAAGCTATATCTAAGCTGTTCATTCAACATTTGGATATAGCTATAAACTTTTTTCATATTTTGATCTTGCCCACCTAACGCAGGCATATTAAAGCTTGACATCTCTCACCTTCTTGATCTGCTCTTTTAATTTGTTTATTCTTTTCTGATTCTCCTGTATTCCTTTTGCGTACAACGCACTATAAGCCACATACGGCAGTTCTAAATATTTACCCGACCGATTTACCCCTAAAGCATTTTCTCCGTTCTCCTGTGTCAGGTAGACGTCCTGTGCAATATATCCTATCGCCCTATTGCCTGAATCTCGAAAAGAATACGATACCGGTATCAGTCCAGCAAAATCCGCTTTCTCAATATCTTTAATACATTGTTTTTTCCTTTTGTCTGACGTGTACCGCACCTTCCGGCAGTTCAGATTTTCAGACACATAAAGTTCGCTGCATGTAGCTGCTTTCCCAATAACGTTGATGTAATCATCATCATTGTAAATTTCCATATTAGCAGCCACGATAGCTTTCGCAGGATTTAAGGTAGTTGTAGTCAGAGCATCATCTATGTACACATCGCCGGAAGGAGATACTGCAAAACGATTGTTGATGTTAATAGATCCACCCGTTATATTTCCAGAAAAATATGCATTTCCAGGCTTATCTAACTTCATATTTTGGGCATCGATAATCAGGTGTCCGCTAGTTAGTCGGATATATTCTCCATACATCTCCATTCTGGTAAGCATTTCATGGACAACGTTCCCTGTTGCTACCAACAACTGAATACTTTCCGAAGACTGGGATAACTTAGTCTGTACAGATGAGGCATAATCATCATATTCAATGTTCAGCGCATCCGTTGAAAACTGGATTTTTCTTACTTTGTTGTTTCTATCCGTAATAGAATTTAAAACATCATTTGAAATGTTATCTTCCAGGCTCAAATTTGAAATCGTATATTTGAGATCCTCACTAAACCGGTATAACTGCCGTACAACTTTTCCTATGTCTGTTTCATTTTTCTGAATAATCATGGGTTTAAATACTGCCATGAATATCACTCCCATATCCTATATATTTACTCATAGCAATCAAAACTGCCGGTCCTTTTCCTTCCAGACGGAACCGGTATCTCTGGCATCTGGCTGGGGTTATATTAAGCACCTGCGTTCTATATCCCTGAGAAGTAAAAGAAATTTTCTTTTCAAACTCTGGTTCACTGTCGCATTTTATAAATACGTCCACTTCACTTCCCGGATCCAGTTTCAAGTTAAAAAGCAGTCTTTTTAAGAACTTATACTCCACACTTCCATCCAACTGGTCTCCGCTCTCTAGCATCCACTCTATCTGTTCATCCCGTGAACCACTGATTGTAAAAAGTTTTCCTGTGGAATCAACACAGTATAGCTGTCCTTCTCCGTATGCCATAAACAAAGCCTGCATATCATCTTCTTTGTGCCACATACCCTTTTTTAAATCATACACATAGATATTCCACTGCCCTGATACATCCTGTAACGATGCATAGTATTTTCCGTTATGCTGACCAGCCACACCGCCCTGAAACCGTACCTCTGCCAGTGCATCCGATACAGATTCCGGATACGCTCCGTCAAAACTGCATACATTGCTCCTGGACACATACAATAATGTTTCATTTACAACACATGCTGTCTTCTCACACCCTTTTGCAACACCTCTGACCGGGAATGATGTGTTGATCTGAAAATTACTTGGTTTATCTCCATAAACCTTATGGATCGTATCTTCCTTGAAAAACAGCACATATCCCATATGAGACAGACAGCCTGTAAAATCCCCATCTGATCCAACTGTAGCCGCATACGAATCTGTGCTGATCCCTTCAAACGCATTCCAGTTCGTTGGATCTCCCAGCTTGCTTGCATATACCTCATGATTCGCGCTGGAGCATCCCCATAAGCGGTTTCCATTCTCACAAATGTAATCCATATCCGGTACTTTTCTGGTAAGCTTTAGCCCAGATTCCTGAGTAAAGCTGGATGATAGATCACCTATGATCACAATGTAGTCATCTGCTTTTTCCTGAATCACCGTAGTCTTGTTAAAGCTACTTTTTGTACAATCGGATATTTCCACACCGTCAAACTGATTAAATTGCTTTCCGATTCCGGTACAACTAATCTTTACCATGGTACTTCCGGTTGTCGTCTGTGCAAATGTTGCTGTTGCAGCCTGGCTCCAGGAAGCCTCTAATGCTGTCTTTTCTCCAGTGGATGTGTTATACATAATTTTATCCGGGAATACCACAATATAGGCTCCCAAACTCACCAGCTGCTTATCTGTATCCTGGACTGTTGCAATTTCTTTATCTTTGTAAAACAGCTTTGTCCCATCCACATAGGCCAAACCATTTTTATAAATGATCCCATGAGGTTTTGATAAACTTTTCAGGATTTCTCCTCTTGGCTTTCTGACCGCTATCGCCGGGAAAACATCTGAAGACATGTTTTTCATGTCCGAAAACTCATTTTCTCCAATTACAAGACCTTTGTTCAGTCCCCCAAATGATCCTATCTGTTTGCTGTCCCCTCTCGGTGTCATTGTCAGCATTGGTAATCGTCCCATTAAAGCTCCTCCTTAAAATTTGGAAAATAATGGTGCTTTTTTTGCCCGATTGCAGCGCCTGAACCATGCAGCATATGCATCATAAGCGGAGTTGTACATTACAACGTCATTGTTATAGCGTTCAGTTTCTTCATTGTGATAATCAATCTTTGAAAGCAGATAATTAACATAGACATCCTTGAACCGATCCGGAATACTTAATTTTTTATCCTGGTCTTTTTCATATTCCATTGGAATAAATTCCAGATTATATCCTTCCGCCCGGTTGATTACTTCTTCAATGACCTGTCCCTCAATTTCATTGATCCATCCCATGATCATGTCTGTACCATACTGCTGCCCTCTTAAAGATGTGATATCACTAATCAAATCGTTTACTGTCATATAAGCACCTACTCTTTCAGTCCCGGCCAGGTAAGCGCTCCATCCTGGTCAGGGGTTAAAGTTACCGGGTCTGTAACCATAGCTCCATCTTCATTCAGCACGTACCATTTCCCATCAATAGTTTGCTGACCGGTCAGCATAGCTCCATCCGCGCCAAGGTAATACCATTTATCTTTGTATTTATACCAGGTATTCTTGACCATTCTTCCTGCACCATCAAACCAGTACCATTTATCATCGTACCAATACCAGTCATTTCTTACAGGCTCCCCGTTTCCGAGGTAATACTTCCAATCTCCATCCTCTTGCTGCCATCCTTTTTTCTTTTGTTCGCTTATTGGAGTTAAAAATAGCTTCTGTTCTGCCTGTCTTCTTCTGGTCAGGCCAGCCAAAATCTTACCACCACCGCGGTTATATGCCAGGATCTTTTCTGATATCTCAGCCCGCGATCTGGTTCCTTTTGCTGTCAACTGATCTATAGATCCTACATTGTATGCAAATGATACCAGGGCATCAAATTCATTTTGATTCCACATGTATTTCGTTCCATATTTGTCTACATTGCGCTCATATGGTCCCATATCATCCGTCAACATCTTATCTGCCTCTGCCTGTGTAATCCTCTGACCTGCTTTTACATTTCCTGTGTGTCCCCAACCAATGGTCCATACTCCTGCCGGGCACTTATAAGCTTCTAATCTGCATCCTTCAAAGCTTCTTATCAGTTTCAAACCATTCTCTGAAATTTTCATGTGTACCTCCTATTAAAAAAGGCTTAGGATATCCTAAGCCTAAAGATGTGTCACTCCAATTTTGTTTTGTCTTCGACCTGACCTTTAATTGCTTTTGCAAGCGGCATCAGGAACGGAGGCATAGCAACACCAATATCAAGTAAATTCTCTAGGATGGATATGATCTCATTGCAAATAAGCCAAACAGCTACTACGGTAGCAATCACAAACGGTATTTTTATGTCCAACCCTATATATTGTCCTGCATATATGATCATCCTATCCATGAGCCATCCTACACCGATCAGGATCCACATTCCGATTTTTTTACAAATGCCTCGAATCCCCTTGTAGCTTGTCACATGTTCCTGACGATACTTCGATGCAACTATTCCGGTTATATAATCAGTAAAATTCAGTGCTACGAGAGCAAACACCGGTACTGCCAATACTCCAAGATAGGCAAATGCTGCACTCATTATAGTGATAAATATTGCTTTAAATCTTTCCAACTTCATTTACCTCACTCACTTTTCTCTGGATTTTCCTTTAACCACTTTTCTGTTACTTTTTTCCAGAGTTTTGGCACCTGCTCCAGTGTCATTTCTCCAGATCTGATTTTTAATCCATAATACCTGCCCATTATGATGTCACTCCTTCCTGGTCTGCCATAGCACTCATTACTGCTCCCATATCTCCAATAGCTCCGTCATGGACTGCTAATGTTTCGGTATTAGCGGAAACCTGTGCTTTCAGTTTTTCGATATCTGTCAGCTCACGAATACCAAATGTTGCCATGATCTTTCCATCTTCGGTTTTGTCCAAAGTAAACGCCGGTGACATCAGACACATATCTTTGTATGCACCTACGGTCAAGCCTTCACCATTCAGGATCCGCACCTCAGACATGTTCTCATCTGTGCATCTCTTCCAAAACTGATCTACTGCTGTCATATCTTCGAATACAGCTTTCATGTTTTCAAGACTGGCAGCTGCTTCCAGTTCAACAGCTGTTTCATTTTTTAAAACAATTTTGTCTTTGTTCATTTTTTCTCCTTTAACTTACGCTTCGTAAATCACATCTAACCCATAAGCTACTGCTGCATCATGCTCAATCCGGCACCCTCTGGCATTTTCCCAACCCTTGCAGAAATAAGCTGCATGACAAAGTGACATATTTTCCAGACTTTTAGCAAGAAAGCAAAGAGGAATCTGTACCACTCCACGTTCTTTCATCTTTTCATTGCTGTACCATTCATCAGTAAACAAGGTGTTTACAATTTCATAGCCTTTGGCTTCCAGGGCCTTGATTGCCTGTTCCCTAGTTGCAATAATCTCTTCATCTGTTTTTCCAGCCATTGGCTGACTAAGCATTGCTTTCTTCATAATTTTTCTCTCTCCTTACATTTTGTAACAAATATTTTCCCATTTTTTATAAGCATCCATATAAAGTTCATCTTTGTCCCCATTATATGTAAACTCATAATACATTCCATCCGGAGCGGTAGTGCTTAATAATGCTTTGTGGTTCTGTAATGTCTTGCAGCACCAAACCACATACACATCATCTACTGTGATTTTTTTCTTATCTGTCTTATCCATGTGCTCATTGGTATAAGCACATACCTTTTCTTTACAAATGCGAATAAATTCAGCATTGCTCATATTTATTCACCTTTCCTTTCTTTTTCTGGTTTGCTTACAATAGTAATTTAGAAACTCTTGGAACAAACAAACTCAACACAGATAATCATATTTCCAAAGTAGTCTTGAATGCTAATAATAATGGAGTAACGTTTACGATTGATGGCGTTCCTTATACTTCACCGATAATGGTTGCGGGAAAGAGCATTACTAGAATGGAAATTGATACAACATTATCTAAATTAACCCTTAGTTTCTTTTATGATGGACAAATCATAAAACGGTATGTATCCTTGTCAGCATCTTAATTTATCAGTTGCAAAGACTTGTATTCCAATAGCAAACAATCTTTTTGTAGATTAAGCCGTACCAAAAATTATCATAGTTACCCATTTTTTTCCGGAAAATGTAGAACCAGCTGTTGCAATTTTTAAATTATTTCCGTCTTTTACTGCTGTAAAATTGTAAACACTGCTATCTTCAACTTTTGTTTGACATATACCGCTAGCATATGTAGGAATGTTTCCAAAAATAGATTGAAGTGTCTTAGTTGCTACTCCATTTGTAAAGGTAAACTCTTCGATAATTAAAACAATCGTTGTAGTCTTAACTTTTATTTTAAAATATCCCGAATCTAAATTACTATTTTGAGCGGTGATCTGATCCTGCAAAGACTTTCCCATACGTGCATCCAGTGCATAGCCTTCTTCCGTGGTTAATGCATTGTTTACCACATTACTTCTTGATAACAGCTGATTTAGCACCTTATCCGCTATCACATCGATCAACGCCTGGACCGTACTTGTCGCATTTTCCTTACCTAATAATCCTAAAAGATCCACAGCTGATACAGACGATGCTTTTCCGTCAAATCCGCCTAGCCCCTGTATCAGCCCTTTTACCACATTTGCATCAGATGCTGCTGCGGATGCACTACTACTAGCCTCTGATGCTTTTTGGGTAGCTGTCTGAGCTGCACTACTGGCTGCCTCTGCGCTTCCAGCTGCCGCCTCTGCACTGGTGCTGGCTGCACTTTGGGCTGCGGTCGCTGTCTGTGCCGCACTACTGGCTGTTCCAGCACTTCCGGATGCTGCCTCTGCACTGGCACTGGCTGCACTCTGCGCTGCGGTCGCTGTCTTAGCCGCTTCTACCGCAGCTTCACCCTGCTTCTGCCACTCTGCTTCATTTTTCAGCCTAGCCGATTCATTTTCCTGGCGGATCTTTTCTGCTTCCACTCTGCTACTTTCCGCAGCATCCATTGATTCAGTCTTCTGGTCAATCCGTTTTTCCAGTTTTTCAAGTTCGGACAGCGCCATTTCCGCACCATCCGGAGTATTTATGGTATCTCCAACATACAGGTATCCCTGATTTGTTGCCCACTTCACGGTTCCGAAATCATCTGATCCCCGAAGTGCAATAAATACCGTTCCCACCTGCTTCACGCTGGCAGCACTCACGGTCCATGTCAATATCACATGCTCATCTGTTATTTCTTTTTCAAGTACATCAGTATCCTTAGTTTCCTTTCCGTATCTCAGATCAATACGAAAATCCAGGTTAGATATGTCAATACCGCCTACAGTGAGGCGGTTGATCTTAAACTGTCTGGTTTCTGAATTGTTATCGAACTGTGTCCCTATCTGTCTTTCTGCTACCGGGATCACCAATTCTCTTCCCCGTACAGTTATCATATCTTCCGCCCCCTTTCAGTTACTCCTTGTATCTTGCGCTTTCTTCAATCTCAATCGCATATTCACGCTGAGCTTCTGCATTTTCCAGAACCTCTACAACAGATTCCGGAAGTTCTGTTGGTACTCCACGCTTAATCAGATAAGACTTTCCGTTTACTGCAACAAAAACATCCGCACGATCCTTGTCTGCACTTCCAAGAGGGATCTTAAATCTGATCAGTCTCTCACCCTTTTTCTGGTTTTCTGTAGTCTGTTCTACTACTGCATCCTCTGTTGCAGTCTGTTCTACTACTGCATCCTCTACCTTTGCAGTTCTTCCCATTTTTTAACCTCCTTAGTTCGCCTCTCCATCGCTAAATGTAGATGCTGTCTCAATACGGATCATATAAGCTTCTGTTAAGATTTCTGTTACCTTAAGGGCTTTCCAGCCTACTGTAGCCCTCTGATCCAGTGGATCACCCGTTCCGGCACTACCAAGCTGTTTAATGATTGTCTGTAAGCCGCCGCCCTCAATTTTTGTAGTTGCATATGCATTTGCACCGAAGATCAGAGTTGCATATACATCAATTTTTGTGGCATCAGATGTGCTCTTTGCTGCTCCGGCCTTAGCCCAGATTTTAGCCTCTGTGGTTTCAACAAATCTAGCGCCCTCGATTTCTCCAATCTCTCCGTTATAAATTTTTTCTGGGTTTTTGTACTTAACCGCATCAATCCAGCGCTCATCTTCTGTAAGATCGTAGGAGCAGTCTGGATGTACAATACCGTAATAATATCCGTTGATTTTCTTTGCATTCTGCTTTTTAAGGAATCGAACTGCTTTTTTAACAGCCTTAACTGTCAGTTTCATCTCAGAGGTTAAGGCCGCTCTGGAAGTTACCTGTCCCTCTGCATACTGTACATTAGTTCCGGCTGCCAGGACTTCTCTCGAGATTGTATCCAGAGTTCTACCTGCCTGAGATCCGATTAAGGTAGTTGCTTCAACGATATTGTTGTCGATTGCTGTTAAGATCAGTAAATCAGACAGCTCAATGAAATCACCATACTGCTTTACCGTTGCCTCGATCTTGGTAACGTTCATAGCTTTACCGGTCGGTGTTACACCTTCGGTCAATGGTGTCATTGCTTTCGGAAGCTGATCATACTTACGGAACTCAATGGTCTTACCACCATTCTTTGGAATGTTTCTTGTCTGTGCCCACTGATCATGTACAAGTTCCGGTTCTGCATTCTCGATCAGATTGCGATCATAAAATGTCTTCATTTCTACAGACATGCCAGATGCTGTAGTTGTATTCGCCGGTGCGTCAAATAATCTAAGATTCATGTAAATAATAGTCTTTTTCATGCTTTTTCCTTTCTACATCGTAATGGTCTCCCCTCTGGCTGCGCGCTCCATGACTTTGTGGAATTCATCCCTTGATAAATCCCACGCATTCATCTTTGTTCCATTAGCACTACCGGCACCCACACCATTTTCTGATGGTCTACCATTGCCAGATCGGATTGAATCCGCAACTTTTTTCTTTGTATCTCTCTCTGTCTGGGCCATTAACCCTTGTGTGATCTCGTTGAAATGAACTGCTTTATAGGCGTTTTCGACTTCTACTCCGGCTCCCAACAGCCTGGTAAAAGTCTCATTCTCACATTCTTTTGCCATATCAAATTCTGGGAAATGCTGCTTACAAAGCTCAGCCTCTCGGTCCCATCTGGCATAGATATCATCCCTCTGCCTGATCTGCTGCGCTCTCTGGGCGCTTTCAACCAGCTGTCTATTCTGAGCCTCTGTCTTTCTCATTCTTTTCAGCTGATCAACAGTCATGTTTTCTTTAAGAGCCTGCTCTTCCCAGAAAGAGTCATCATTGTCGATGGCTTCCATGATCTTTGCTACATTTCCGTCTTCGATACCGTATCTTTCAGATAGCAACGACATCAAAGGCGTATATGAATCCAGCTGTTCATGTAGCCGCTGCTCATCTTTAAATCTTCGGTCAATATGGCTTTTTACGTCTTTACCATACAGATCACGATACTTTTCCTTGAATTTTTCATAACCTGCCTG
>ENA-ORSQ01000313-ORSQ01000313.1-human-gut-metagenome-genome-assembly--contig:-NODE-313-length-35017-cov-4.153395_pt1 | contig 35017 bp, 33 predicted proteins | sample MGYA00241900_ERZ509164 | MGnify/ENA primary metagenome ERZ509164 (study PRJEB26280, sample SAMEA2338807) | human gut metagenome | biome: human gut; feature: human-associated habitat; material: faeces...
CATGTCCATCTCTTCCGCGATTTCCTCCGGAGTAGGTTCACGTCCAAGCTCCTGGAGTAACTGTCTGGAAACGCGGATCAGCTTGTTGATCGTCTCAACCATATGCACCGGAATACGGATGGTACGCGCCTGGTCTGCAATGGCTCTTGTGATAGCCTGACGGATCCACCAGGTTGCATAGGTACTGAACTTGTAGCCTTTTCTGTAATCAAATTTTTCAACAGCTTTGATAAGGCCAAGATTTCCCTCCTGGATCAGGTCGAGGAACAGCATTCCACGTCCAACATAACGCTTTGCAATGCTGACAACAAGACGGAGATTGGCCTCTGCCAGACGTTTCTTGGCAGCTTCATCCCCCCTTTCCATTCTCTTAGCAAGCTCGATCTCCTCATCTGCACTTAACAGACTGACTTTACCGATCTCTTTCAGATACATACGGACCGGATCCTCGATGCTGACACCTTCCGGTACAGAGAGGTCGATCTTATCAAGCTCTACCTCTTCTTCATCTTCCATCCCATCCATATCCATATCGTTATCAAGGAGGAGTTCGTCACCGCTGTTGTCTGTGATACGGAGAACGTCCACACCGCTGGCCTCCAGGAAGTCAAAGACTTTCTCCATCTGATCTACTTCCAGTGGAGAGTCCTTGAAGAAGTCGCTGATCTCCTGATATTCCAGCACATTCTTTTTCTTTTTCGCAAGTTCAAGAAGCTCTACAAGTTTCTCGCTGAATTTTGCCATATTCATTTCCATAGGTGCTCTATACCTCCATATAGTGTTTATATTTTATCCTTAATTGAAAGAAATATGCAGTTGCTGCCTCTTTCTTCCAAGGTCTTCCAGTTCTTTTTTTGCTTTTATCAGTTCCTGAAGCCCTGCCATGTCTGACGGATCCCAGGTGCGGTTTTTTTCTTTGAGACTTTCTTCCTTGATCCGCAGCAGCGTATCGGAAAAAGCTCTCTGCTGTTCTCCTTCGTTTTCCAGATGAATGGTGGCATTAAAAAGTGACGCTACTTCTCTCTGTTCCTCGCTGTCTGTAAACGCATTGAGAAGTTTTCCCGGATTGGTCTCCCCTTCTTTATGCTGGTCAAACAGCATCTGGGCCACTTCTTTATACAGCGGCACCACAAAATCTGACGGTGATATATATTTCTCCACCTGTTCAAAGATTCCCGGATAATTCACAAGCCAGGTAAGCATCAGCTTCTGGGCCTTATCTGCGGCGGATTCTTTTTTCTTTGTTTCCGGAGTCCCGGATTTCGGCTGGATCCGCTTCTCTGCAGGCGTTCCTTTCAGAGCCAGTGTGTTGACCCTTTTCCGGATATCTTCCGTGCCCACTCCATAGCGGCCATATTCCTTCACAATTGCTTCTATATAAAGATTCCTTTCCAATTCGTCGGAAAGTTCCAGCAGCATTTCGGCGCACCGCTCAAAAAACTGATTCTGTCCCTGGGGTGCATCCATGGCAAATTCCTGTTCCGCAATATGTACACGAAACATAAAGCTGTCCATGGCCCGGTTCAGACGTTCCTCAAAGGCCTCCGCTCCTTCATTCTTGATGAACTCGTCCGGATCCTTCCAGGGCTTCAGGCTTACTACCCTGGACGTGACTCCCGCCTCCCGCAGGATCGGAATCGCACGAAGTGCCGCCCGGATCCCTGCACCGTCACTGTCATAAAGAAGCAGGACTTCCTTGGTGTAACGTTTCACAAGGCTTGCATGTCCGGAGGTCAGTGCAGTTCCAAGCGACGCCACTGCATTGGTAAAGCCTGCCTGATGCATGGCGATCACATCCATATATCCCTCACAGAGGATCAGATAATTCTTCCTGGTGGTCCTGGCCACATTCAGCCCGTAAAGATTCCGGCTCTTATCAAAGATCTTCGTCTCCGGTGAATTCAGGTACTTGGGCTTGCCATCTCCCATGACACGACCTCCGAAACCAATGACCCGGTTGTTTACATCCATGATCGGGAAGATCACACGGTTCCAGAACTTATCATACATACCTCGCCGCTCATCTACATTGAACAGGCCGGATTCCCTGAGAAGTTCATCACTGTAGCCCTTCCCCTTAAGATATTTGTACAGATCATCACTATACTTATCCGAATATCCAAGACCGAATTTACGGATGGTTTCCTCGGAAAGACCTCTTCCTGTCAGATATCCGTAAGCCGTCTTTCCGCCTTCTCTCCGGAGCTGATAATAAAAGTACTGTGCTGCCAGCTTGTTGATCTCCAGAAGATTTGCTCTCTGTTCTGCTTTTTCTCTGGCTTCTCTGGAATACTCGATCTTCGGAAGCTCTACCCCTGCCCGGTCAGCCAGATGTGACAGCGCCTCACCAAACGAGTAATTCTCATATTCCATGATAAAATTGTATACGTTTCCTCCTGCCCCGCAGCCAAAGCAGTAATACATCTGCTTGGATGGTGTTACGGAAAAGGAAGGGGTTTTCTCATTATGGAAGGGACACAGCCCAAAATAGGAGCTCCCCCTCCGTGTCAGTTTCACATACTGGGATATCACGTCTACAATGTCATTTTTCATTCGGACTTCTTCTATGATGTCATCTGAATAACGCATGCTTATCCCTCTTTTCCATTTAATAGACCTCCCAGGCTCTCGGTATATAGATCTCCCTGAATTTCTCCATGGAATACTGATCCGTCATTCCCGAAATATAATCACATACTGCCTGTTCCTTAGGTACTCCCCGGTATTCCACCAATTCCCTGTATTCCCGGGACATTGCCTCCGGATGGTCAGTATAATATCCGTACAGTTCACTCAGCATCTGGATCACTTTATCCTCTTCCTTCCTGGCAACCGGATTCTCATAGACATTCCGGAACATCAGCGCCCGAAGCTCCATCATCGCCTCAAAAACATCCGGCGACATGGAGATGCTGTCTTTCCCCATACTGTTCTCTATAATATTATGTACGAAAGTATTCAGCCGTTCTCTCGTGGTATAGCCCAGAAAAGTTCTCATTGTGACAGGAATATCATCTTCTGTGATAATCCCAGCCCGCTGAGCATCGTCCATATCATGGTGGATATAGGCGATCTTGTCAGAAAAACGTACCACCTGTCCTTCCAGTGTGAAAGGATTTCCGCTGGTGCGGTGATTCATGATCCCATTGCGGACTTCCCAGGTAAGGTTCAGCCCGTTTCCGTTCTTCTCCAGTACTTCCACGACCCGGACACTCTGCTTATAGTGTGCAAAGCCACCCGGATGTACCTGATCCAGTGCTCTCTCTCCTGCATGTCCAAAAGGCGTATGCCCCAGATCATGTCCCAGAGCGATGGCTTCCACCAGATCTTCATTTAAGCGAAGTGCCTTGGCAATAGTCCGGGCGATCTGCGATACCTCCAGTGTATGTGTCAGCCTGGTACGGTAATGATCTCCCTGTGGTGCCAGAAACACCTGTGTCTTATCCTTCATACGGCGAAAAGCCTTACAGTGAAGGATCCTGTCTCTGTCTCTCTGATACGTTGTCCGCACATCGCATTCCTCTTCCGGGTACTCCCGGCCTCTGGTATCTGCGCTGTGAGAAGCATAAGGACTCAAAAGCTCCCGTTCTCTCTGTTCCATGCTCTCTCTGATGTTCATAAGCATTTCCTCCACAGTCTGACAAACAGCGGCGACAAAATACCCTCTGTTAATTATATTCTACACAAAACCACAAATTCCTCTTTTCTGAAAAAATAATTCAAAAAATATTGGAGTTACGGTCTGATCAGCCCTTAAGATGTCCAAAATTATCCTATTGTATATGAAACGAATACAAATATATCTCGCAGATCTTCCCATTTCAGCTTCTCACCAGTGCAGGCATGCAATAATTTACTTTCATATAGCCAAAAACAGAGCTGCGATTCACAGCTCTGTTTTAAAGTCATGCGGAAGATGGGACTTGAACCCACACAAGCGCAATGCTTACAAGATCCTTAGTCTTGCTCGTCTGCCAGTTCCGACACTTCCGCATTCATCTTTGCTCTCTCGCGAAGACAAGATATATAATACATGAGAATTGTTATTCTGTCAACAGTTTTTTTGAAATTTTTTAATTTTTTTGAACTATTGCATAAACTGTTAATATTTCTTCTGTTTCAGCAGTACATGCTTAATGTATGAAAAAGTTTTTTCTTCTCCTTCTTCAGCCAGCATCTCTAACAATTCATGCAAAAGTTTTGCCGTATCCGGATGAATCATTTTTCCAAGTCTTGCCGCACCCTTTTCGTAATATTCCAATGGATGCCAGTTTCTGTATGCTTCTCCCTGGTAAGTCTTTGAAGCTGCAATACGATCCATGAACATCTCTACCACGTACCGAAGCGGCATTTTCAAACCAACCATGCCTTCTCCCGGTGTCACACTATAATCAATCCAGTATTCATAATGATGCTTATTCCGTCCTTTATGATGAAGCCATGCCCGGGAATATCCGGTTGCTTCTCTTTCCGCATTATTCGGACTTCGATTTCCCTGATAGTACTTACATCCCACAAGGAACTCCGTCGGAGAATATTTTGACATATCATGAAGAAGGCCCTGCTTATAAAGTCCTACTTCAAAACATTCTTTCATAACAAGATATTTATGATGATTGATCGTCTGTAAGTGTTGTAATGCTTTCATTTTTCTTCGTCTCAACCTCCACAATCCGGTCCGCCGTAAACACCACGATCGACCTCTCTTTTAACTCTGCTTTTCTCTGGTCTTTTAAAAGTTCCGGGTAATCCAGAATTCCACGATCTGTCGTTGCTCTTACATACCACCCATATCCCTTAGGCAACGCCGGCAGCGCAAATACGTGCTCCAGCCAGTGCATATTATATGCCACATAGCAATCCGCATTCTTCGTCCGGGCTCCACTGTAATATACTCCAAGCTGTCTGCTTGATACTTCTTTCGGCACCTGCCAAGCTTCCTCGCCATGATACGATACATCAGGAACGCCACAGCAACTCAGATCAATCCCCTGAAGTTCCCTCTCGGGTGTCAGAAGATCATGTTCTTTTCTAAATAAAATCAGTTTTTTAACAAAATCATGTAACGTCTTTTTCTTTTCCAGCCCCCGCCAGTCCGTCCATCCGACAGAATTGTCCTGGCAGTAAACATTATTATTGCCCTTTTGGGTGTTACCGAATTCATCTCCTGCCAGTATACATGGTGTTCCTTGTGAAAGAAGTAACAGGAAAAACGCATTATAAATCTGATGTTTTCGAAGTTCTGTAACAGCTTTTTTCCTGCTTGGCCCTTCCGCCCCGCAGTTCCAGCTGTAATTATAATCCGGTCCGTCCTGATTCTTTTCTCCATTTTCCTCATTGTGTTTTGAGTCATAGGATACAAGATCATTTAAAGTAAAACCGTTCTGATCTGTAATACAATTAAATATTCCCTGTTTCTCTGAATGATGCTTAAGCCAGTAAATCACATCCGGAATCATGCCTTCATCGCCTTTAAGGAAACGACGCATCACTGTCTGGAATCCCAGTTCGTGTTCCATTATCTTTGTTTTTTTCAAAACCGGATCTGCATGAACACTTTCTATCGGAATGACCAATGGGTTCAGTATAAAACCATCTATATGATATTCCATCACATAATACCGCAGGCATTCCAGCATCATCATCTTATCTGCACCTGTACAGAACGGCATTTCAAGCACAACCTCTATTCCGGCTTTATGGCATGCTTTGACCATATCCTTAAGTCCTCTGGCCCCATCACCATCCGAAGAATATGCACTCTTAGGAGCAAAATAGAACCCTTCTCCATATCCCCAGTAATTTCTATATGTCTGGCATTCCTCAAATTCATACACCGGCATACAATGGATCTGATTAATTCCAAGATCTGTAAGATAATCTATCTTTTCTATAATCCCCTGAAACGTTCCTTTCGACTTTACCTTCGACGAAGCATGTCTTGTAAATCCCCTTACATGCAGACTGTAGGCAATTACCTGATGATAAGGGATCTGTAAAGTGTGGTCTCCCTCCCAGTCATACTCCTGTGACAGAAAACGGCCTCTGATTTCATGTCTGGCGGTCTCTTTTTTTACACCCCAATGCTCTCTTCCAGCCAGCGCCTGCACATAAGGATCCACAACAACCTCACCATCAATCAAATAATTATACTCATACTCTGCCGGTTCGATATCCGTAAGTGCAATACAGCGTACTTCTCCCACTGCCGTCTCCATCTCAAATTGTCTGTACAGTCGTTTTCTTCCTGCACGATATATTAACAGCTGACATTTTTTCTCTGTCGGAACTGCAATCGAAAAATTTATTTTGTTCTCACTGATCTGAACCCCCAGCGGTAACGGATATCCCTGAACCTCTCTCATATTATTTCCTTCCCATTGTCTGCTAACGCCTATTGCCATCCATCTGCGCCATACATTTCAACATTCTCTTTATTGATCATAAATACATCTACGGATGTCTCTTTTTCAAAATCTTTCCCCTCCAGAATATCCAATGCAATATCAACCGCTTTCTTTCCGATGTTGACCGGCGACTGTGCAACGGTTCCTGCAATCTGACCATCTGCCTTTTTTAATTCTTTTTTTATATCCGGAGAGCCGTCTATACTGTATACAACCGTCTGATCATTTCCAGCAAGATTCAATGCAGTCTTAGCTGCCACGGCCATCTGATCATTTCCACACATAATCGCAGTAATATCCGGCTGTTCATTCAGAATCTTTTTTGCAGCTTCCAGTGCACTGTCGAACGTTCCGTTGGTATCTTCTCTTGCTACGACTTCAAATCCTTTTTCCGCTTTGGCAATTGTCTGCTCAAATCCCGTAATGCGGTCATTGATCGAATTCTGCTTTGTTGCCTCCAGAATCGCCACTGTCCCGCCATCCGGATACTTTTCAATCAGGTCATTACCACAGAGCTTACCCGCTTCGCTGTTATTAGAACCGACATAGGCATCTATATAGTCTGTATCTTTCACCTGTGAATCTATATTGATGATCTTCACACCAGCCTCCTGCAAAGCCTGTAATGACGGAGTAATCTTTTCCCAGTCTACCGGGCAAAGAAAAATTGCATTAATCCCCTCATCGATCATCTCCTGTATCTGCTCCGCCTGCGTATCCGCATCCGATGACGGGTCTTTTACTACCATTGTGCACTCTTCTTTATCCACGACCTGCTGTACGGCCTCTTCAAGTGTTATAAAATACGGATTCTGCATATCAATTACAGAAAAGCCAAATTTGTACTTTCCTGCATCATCTGTCTGATCTGTATCCTCCGAATCATCTGTTGTATCCTCACTGACTGCATTATCCACTGGTTTTCCTGCTTCCTTTTTGCATGCGGATAATGCGAAAATGCATACGAGTAATACTGCGATCACTCCTAACATTCTCTTCTTCATCATGTTGTTATTCCTCCTTATTATTGCGTTACATACAGCTACATTCTACAACATTTTTGTCTGTTTGACTACTATCATCTTGCTTTTTATCGCTTTCTTTGTTAAAGTTAAGATAAGTTTTAAAATTAGTAAAGGAGACTATGATATGAGCGACACAAAGGAAACAGAAGGCTACACCACAGTAGAGCTTACACTTGACAATGACGAAGTCATCGAATGTGCAATCCTCACAGTATATGAAGCTGCAGGCAAGGAATACATTGCCCTGCTGCCTCTGGACGAAAATCTTGAGCCGAATGAAGCTGGTGATGTTTATCTTTATCAGTATAATGAAACCGAGGACGGCGAACCTGACCTCGGCAACATTGAAGACGATGAAGAATATGAAATTGCAGCGGATGCATTTGATGAATGGATGGATTCTCAGGAATTCGACGAATCAGACATTGAGGAGTAATTCGGATACAAAACGGGAAGGGAGAAGATCTTTCCCGTTTTTTTCTTTTACATAACTGATAACCAGCTTTCTCTTCGCTCTTGTCATCGCCACATAAAAAAGCCGGCGTTCTTCTTCTATTTCTTCGTCGGTAGTTGCTTTCTTGTATGGGCAGCTTCCCTCATTTGCTTCAATCACGAATACGGTATCAAACTCAAGTCCCTTTGCAGCATGCATTGTCATCAGGTTTACCCCTTCTTTTTCTCCGTTTTTCTTATTCTGTTCTTTCAGCATTTTTCCATAACTTTCAATATGTTCAAACCATTCTTTTATGGTGCCATACCCCTTGGAGTTCTGCCAGATTTCTTCGAGCACTGCAAAAAGATCTTCCGAAGAAATCTTTCTGTATGCTGCATATTCCTTCAGGAACTCATCATATCCCATGCGTTTCCGTATATATTGAATAGCTGCATACGGTGTCTTGTCACAGATCATCTTCATGTCCCATTCCAACTGATCGATTCTGTCAACCATCCAGTCTTTATCCCGGTAATATCTCCGGAGTGATTCATAAGAAACATTTCCTGTCTTCATACTCTCTCTTGTAAGATAGCGGTTTGGCCGGTTCGCAATATGGAGAAAATATTTTCTGTCATATTCTCCCTGTGACAAACGGAGATAACTGATCATATCAAGCGCTATAAAATGCTCATAAATGTTATTCAGATGTTCTTTCATCACAAACGGGATCTGATACTCCGTCATCAGTTCTGACATTGCCCTTGCATCCACATTTGTCCTGTACAATACAGCCATTTCCGTATACGATACACCTTTTTCCCGGTATTCGCGAATCCTTTCCAACACATATTCCGCTTCCTGCACCGGATCTTTTACTTCCTGAACATGAACTGTCTCATCTGGTTTCCTGAATGCCTCTATCTTTTTTTCAAACCGGATTTTATTATTTCCGATCACACGCAGAGCCCCTTTTACAATATATCCGCTGCTGCGATAATTGACATCCAGAAGGATCTGTCTGGCCTTTGGATAATCCTTCATAAATTCCATCATGATTCCCGGCTTTGCCCCTCTGAATCCATACACTGACTGATCATCATCCCCTACCACAAACAGATTGTCCTGAGGCGCCGCCAGCATCCGTACCACATCATATTGTGCCTGATTCACATCCTGAAATTCATCTACAAGAATATACTGAAATTTTTCCTGCCATTTTTTCAGGATATCCGGCCGTTTCATAAAAAGATCTCTGCACTGTATCAGCATATCCTCAAAATCAATTTTACGATATTTCTTTTTTGTCTCCTCATAGGTTCTGTACAGTTTGCGGAATTTCTCTGTCGTATATTTCACCGGCTCATATTCTTCAATATCCATACAGTTATTTTTTACATTTCCTATCTCGATCGCCAGTTCCTGCAGATAATCTTTTTCTTCATCTGCCTCCGGTTCCTGATCCCAGTCAATTCCGGGTAAAATTTCTCTTAATATCCTGTACTTTTCTTCATCCGATAAAAGATTCGACTGATTCAGGCGATACGCCCATTTCAAAATTCCATAATATATTCCATGAAATGTGCCGAATGTTACTGCATAAGAAGAAGGACCACATATACTTCGGGTCCTGTTTTTCATCTCCCAAGCCGCATACTTAGTAAAGGTAATGACCAGAATTTCTTCTGGTCTTACCTTATGCTTCATGATCAGATATTCTATTCTCTTTGCAATGGTTAGAGTTTTCCCTGAACCGGGACCGGCAAGGACCATACATGGTCCTTTATTATGGGCGACTGCCTCTGTCTGAGCATGATTTAAACTCATAGAATCCCCTTACTTGCTTAATAATTCAATTCCGTCTTTAATACGTTTTACAGATTCTTCTTTTCCAAGAATTTCCATAATCTCTGTTGCACCACCCGGCGTGCTCTGTTTTCCGGAAACTGCAGTACGGATTGGCCACATTACATATCCTACTTTCACGCCCTTCTCATCAACATACTTTTTAAGAAGTGCAAATAATGCATCATTGCTGTAATCTTCCTGAGCTTCCAGCAGCGGCAGAACTTCTTTTAATACTTCCAGTGAATTTTCTTCATTCGTTTTCATCTTTTTATGGCAGTACATAGCTGTATCATATTCCGGTACTGCTTCAAAGAAATCAATCTGTTCCTCGATATCCGGGAAAATCTCAATTCTTGATTTTACCAGTGCTGCAATCTTCTTCAGATCATAATCTTTTGTAATAACATCGCGGACATACTTCTCGGCTCTTTCATAAAACTTATCGAAGTCCATAGCCTTGATATATTCCCCATTCATCCACTTCAGTTTTCCAAGATCGAATACAGCCGGTGACTTGTTCATTCGATGGAAATCAAATGCTTTTACCAGTTCTTCCAGTGAGAAGATCTCCTGATTTCCTTCCGGTGACCATCCAAGAAGTGCTACGTAGTTTACAACTGCCTCTGTCACAAATCCCTGCTCGATCAGATCTTCGTAAGAAGAGTGTCCGCAACGTTTACTCAGTTTCTTATGGTTCTCATCTGTAATAAGCGGACAATGAACATATACCGGTACATCCCATCCAAAAGCTTCATAGATCTTATTATACTTCGGTGCAGATGACAGATATTCATTACCGCGCACTACATGTGTGATTCCCATCAGGTGATCATCGACAACATTGGCAAAATTATATGTCGGATATCCGTCTGACTTGATCAGGATCAGATCGTCCAGTTCCTCATTCGGCACTGTAATATCTCCGTAAATCTCATCATGGAATGTTGTTGTGCCTTCTGTAGGCATGTTAAAACGGATAACATGTGGTTTTCCCGCTGCGAGATTCGCCTCAACCTCTTCTTTACTTAAATGCAGGCAGTGCTTGTCATATACAACAATCTCTGTTCCGCCATCTTCATCTGAAACTTTACTCTTCAGCGATTCCAGACGCTCTTTATCGCAGAAACAATAATAAGCATCCCCCTGTTCAATCAGCTGTTTTGCATATTTCAGATAAATTCCCTGTGCATTACGTTCACTCTGTACATATGGACCTACTCCTCCATCTTTATCCGGACCTTCGTCGTGAACCAGTCCTGTTTCTTTCAGAGTATGATAAATAATATCCAGTGCTCCTTCCACAAAACGTTCCTGATCTGTATCCTCAATTCGGAGAATAAAATCTCCGCCTTCATGCTTTGCGATCAAATAAGTATACAACGCTGTTCTTAAGTTTCCTACATGCATTCTTCCTGTAGGACTTGGTGCAAATCTTGTTCTTACCTTACTCATAACTATCATTATCTCCTGTTTCTTATTGTTTTTAAATGTATGAAATCTATGTATTACTACATACATTAGAACACTATTCGTCCTTTCATTGTAGCACAAGTCTGTAACTGACAGCAACCTTTTCTATCATATCTTTCCTTTTTGCTGTTTTTTGAGTTTTCTCTCGATCCAATATTCTTTCTGGAAAACTTCTCTCGGAATAGACACGATACACACAATTCCAAGCACGATTGCAAAAGCCACTTTTACCGCTCCCAATCCTTTTACCGCTGCCATAGCAAGCTGATTGGTCACCAGATAATATGCCGTAAAATATATTCCGGCACCCGGTACTAACGTGATAATTCCCGAAATCAGGAAAATTGTAATAGGACACTTAAGCCGTACCGTCAACATTCTTGCCACCAGCACAGTACACACTGTTCCAATAAATGATGCTACCGCAACAGAACAATATACAGAAGCGAGCTTATATATCATCCAGCCCACCGATCCCGTAATTCCACATCCTATATAAAATCTTCTGGGCACCTGGAACATGACCGCATATGCTATCGTCCCGATAAACGAACACGCCAGATTTGCTACAATTTTTATGGCCATCACAAAACGCCTCCCAACACATGATGATAAACCGTCAGAGCTGCCCCGACTCCGATTGCAATATATACAAATACCATGACCGCATCAATCATCTTCACTGTACCCGCCAGATAATCACTGTCCGCCAGATCACGGATTGCATTTACAAAAGCAAGTCCCGGTACCAATGGCATGATTCCGCCTGTTACAATTCCTTCCATCCGCAGATTTCCAAATGCCGGTATCTGCATTGCTGCCAACGCCATCGAAGCAATAATAATTCCTCCTACAATGTGAACCAGGATTTTGGAAATTCCGTATTTTCCTGCAAACAATGACCACGCAAACACGACACAGCCGACAAAAATCGCCACAAACGCCTCCATCGGTGTTCCTCCCAACAGATATCCCAGTCCCCCAGCACTCAAACCTGCGGCTGCAATCTGATAGGATATCCTTTTTGTCGGCATTTTATTTATCTGTTTTAATTTTTTCCAGGCCTCTTCTATCCCTACATGCCCTGCAGCAATTTCTCTGGAAAGATCGTTTACTTCCGCTACGATCCCCAGATGTGTAGAAGAAAGCGGTACTTGTTTAACTTTTGTATATAATTTTTCTTTATCAGTTCCTGCACAAATAAAGAGTCCGTGACTCAATGTGAATAAATCTACATATTTCACTCCAAATCTATGACAGATCCGCATCATCGTCTCTTCCACACGAAAAATTTCTCCTCCGTTTTTCAGAAGCATCCGTCCTGCTTCCATCGCGAGATTGATCACACGTTTTGTATCAATCTCAGACATCAGTTCTTTTTTCAGATATTTCTCATCTTCATCGGAAAATCCGCATTTTTCGCAAAATTCCATGATGTCCAGGCAACGTTCCTTCTTCATATATACCCAGTCATACTGCGCACAGTAATGTTCACATATATAATGTATCATATATCTGCCGTAACCTTTTCCCTGATCCTTTTTTATGGTTACGATATTCTTAATCTCACATTTCTTTTCTTCTGAAAATATCACTATACAAAGTGTGCGGAGCTTTCCGTGTTCTTCCAGTAAGAACAGTTCTCCTTTTTCCAGCAATTTTCGAATTCTGGATTCATCCGGGTCACCAGCTCGAAGTAATTCTATATAATCTTCTTTCCCGTCTGTCACCTGTCGAATATTCATTTTTCGTTCTGCTCCTTTTTTGATTCTTGACCCTGCCTATTATAACACCTGTCATTCTAAAATCCTAGAGCATTTTTCCGCAAAAAAGATGTGCTTTTCGCACACCCTTTTTACCCCAATTATATCATCTTCCATTCGGCCGGCTTATAAGTTCTCCTTCCTTGTTGTAAAGCATCCCATCCCGGCTTTCATACACCGGATTATCCGGTGCAACTTCAATATACATAAGTCCGCCTATCTTCTCCAATACTCCTGGTGCAACAAAAGTAATATTCGCCGGAATATAGACTTCTACCGCATCCGGAATTCCATCCAGTGCATGTTCTCCTATTCCGCTGCATCTTTCATCTGCCGGAAAGATGATCATCCCATCACACAGAATCAGATCCAGATTCTCATATCCTTCTATCACGCCTTCTGAATTCACCTTAAAGCCTTCCAGGTTCAACAAGTCTTCTGTCATTGGTTCTCCTGCAGGTTCTTCTGTTATTTTTCCTGTTATAGATTCCGGGACACTCTTATCCGTAACTGTTTCCTGCGTTATGGTCTCTGTTTTCGCGGAGTCCATATTTGCCCATGCAGCTTTCCCGTCTTTTGCTTCCGGAACACCTTTTACTTCCGGAATTATTTCTTCTGTTTCCGTCGGTCTTATTACATCCTGCATCGTTTTCTTTATCGTCACAGACTTACCTACACTTTTCGCAGTTTTCTTTACATCCAAAACCTTCTGAGTTCCTAATTCAAAACAATCTTTTACCATATCCACGCCATGACTTTCCGATACTGCTTTGCAGAATCCTTCACCGGATCCTGTATAAGCATCCATCTTCTCCACATTCATTATTCCTGCGACAAGACGGGTACAAATTGCCAATATAATCAACATAGCCACATCCATTCGGATCCGTCTGTCCATGTTATTACGTTTTAATATAAATGTATCTGCTTTTACACCGGCACTCTTTTGTATATTCATTCCCATCTATCCCCCTTCTTCCCTGACATTTCACTTATAGTTTATATATGATTATAAAGCACGTACTTAAGAAAAGAAAGTGGCATCTCGCCACACTCGAGATACCACTTTTTTAGCAGTTTCTTTATATCTTTTATACGTTGATTTCCGCTGTTACGCCAAGGATTTCCTTATTTGCTTCCAGCATCGGATTTACCACATTATTCAGATATGCCTCCACCTGTACCGGTGCACGTCCTACATATTTGGCAGGATCCATTGTCTTCTGCAATTCTTCCAGTGAAAGGTTGAATGCCGGATCTGCTGCGATCAGTTCAAGCAGGTTATTATCCAGTCCTTTTTCTTTTACATTACGTCCTGCTTCCATAGATAATTCACGGATTCTCTCATGAAGTTCCTGTCTGTCTCCACCGGCTTTTACAGCGTCCATCATGATGTTCTCTGTAGCCATGAACGGAAGTTCTGACATAAGTCTCTTTTCAATAACTTTCGGATATACAACCAGTCCGTCTACTACATTCAGACACAAGTCCAGAATACCGTCAATTGCAAGGAATCCTTCTGGTACGCTGAGACGTTTGTTTGCTGAATCATCCAGTGTTCTTTCAAACCACTGTGTCGCAGAAGTGATTGCCGGGTTCATGGCATCCACCATCACATATCTGGAAAGTGAAGCAATTCTTTCACTTCTCATCGGGTTTCTCTTATATGCCATTGCAGAAGATCCAATCTGTGTCTTCTCAAACGGTTCTTCAATCTCTTTCAGATGCTGAAGGAGACGGATATCATTGGACATCTTATGGGCACTTGCTGCGATACCTGCAAGTACATTCACAACCCTGGTATCCACCTTACGTGAATAAGTCTGTCCTGATACCGGATAGCAGGTCTCAAATCCCATCTTCTTGGCGATCATCGGATCAATCTTATCGATCGTCTCCTGATCTCCGTCAAAGAGTTCCAGGAAACTTGCCTGTGTTCCTGTCGTTCCCTTAGATCCAAGAAGTTTTAAACTTCCCTTCACATATTCCAGATCTTCAAGATCCATCATAAATTCCTGCATCCAAAGCGTTGCTCTCTTACCTACTGTAGTAGGCTGTGCAGGCTGGAAATGTGTGAATGCCAGTGTCGGAAGATTCTTGTGTTCATCTGCGAACTTTGCAAGTTCGGCGATCACATTGATCAGTTTCTTTCTGACGATCTCCAGTGCTTCTGACATCAGGATGATATCTGTATTATCACCTACATAGCAGGAAGTTGCTCCAAGATGGATGATTCCTTTTGCCTTCGGACACTGTTTTCCATATGCGTATACATGAGACATTACATCATGGCGGACTACTTTTTCTCTTTCTTTTGCCACATCATAATTGATGTCATCTGCATGTGCTTTTAATTCCTCAATCTGTTCATCTGTAATATCAAGTCCCAGTTCTTTTTCCGTCTCCGCAAGAGCGATCCAGAGTTTTCTCCATGTGCGGAACTTCTTATCCGGCGAAAAAATGTACTGCATCTCTTTGCTTGCATATCTTTCTGAAAGTGGACTTGTATATCTGTCGTTACTCATACTCATAATCTCCTTCATCAATTCTTCTACCTGACTATTTTAACCTGTTTTTTATTCAAACGCCAGTGAAATATCTCTTCCCGGTACTTCCATCGGGTAATTTCCCGTGAAACATGCATCACAGAATGCCAGATCTCCAACCATATCTTTCAGCTTTTCAACTTCCATATATCCAAGCGAATCTGCCCCGATCATCTCACGGATCTGTTCCGTTGTATGAGAATGTGCGATCAACTGTTCATTTGAAGGCACATCTGTTCCGAAATAACATGGATGTAAGAACGGTGGGGAACTGATTCTTACATGCACTTCCTTTGCTCCGGCCTTCTTGAGCATCTTAATGATATTCGCACAGGTTGTTCCACGTACAATAGAATCATCCACCATAACAATACGTTTTCCTTTTACAACCTCTTCAATTACATTCAGCTTAATCTTTACACTGCTTTCTCTCTGGCTTTGTTTTGGCTTAATAAATGTTCTTCCGACGTAACTGTTCTTATGGAATGCCATTCCATACGGGATACCAGACTGTTCCGAATATCCTTTTGCCGCAACCAGTCCGGAATCCGGCACGCCAACAACCAGATCAGCGTCTACCGGATACGACTCTGCCAGTGCCTTTCCCGCAACAATTCTTGCATGATAGACATTAACATTATCAATCACACTGTCCATTCTTGCGAAATATATATATTCAAAAATACATCTTGCCTGCTTCTTCGGATCGATCGCCATGGATTTATCCGATTTCATTCCATGTTTTGTGAAGCTTACAATTTCTCCAGGCTCTACATCTCTTACGAATTCTCCGCCAACGGCAGCAATCGCACAGCTTTCGGAAGCAAGGAAATATGTATTATCTCTCTTTCCGATACAGAGCGGTTTCAGTCCGAACGGATCTCTTGCTCCGATCAATTTTCTCGGCGAGGTAACAACCAACGCATATGCACCTTTGATCTTCTTCATCGCATTTTTCACCGCGTCTTCTGCCTTCTTTACATTCAGACGTTCTCTGGCAATATGATATGCAATCACTTCAGAATCAATCGTTGTCTGGAAAATTGCGCCTGTGTACTCCAGTTCATGGCGAAGCTCGATTGCATTGGTCAGGTTACCATTATGTGCGATCGCAAGAATTCCTTTCACATAATTAATAACCAGCGGCATCGCATTTTCTGCTCTGGAACCGCCCGCCGTCGAATATCTGACATGTCCGACACCAAGATTTCCCTTCAGTTCCTGAAGCGACTCTTCATCGAATACTTCATTTACCAGTCCAAGGCCTTTCTTGGAATGTACTTTTCTCTCTCCATATGTATCCGTCACCGCAATACCACAGCTTTCCTGTCCTCTGTGCTGCAATGCAAAAAGTCCATAATAAACGGATGGTGCAACATCTCCGCCATCCATATCATAGGCTCCAAACACACCGCATTCTTCACCCAGTCCTGTTGTTACTTTTTCAAATTCACTCATAAATGCAGACTCCATTCTTTTCAAATTTTTCATTTGTCAAAACTGTCTTTAAAAAGCATTTTGCTATATTAGTATAATACAAGGCAGAAGGAAAAGCAATATTTCCACCTGCCTTGTACTCGTACCGATACATTATTTATAGCGCGTCTTTTAATAAGTTCTACTTATAATCGTGTTTTATTCATTAGAATTTTAACATACAATCTCTTTTGAACGCATGACGATTAATCATTGAATTTCCCCAGAAATTCTTTCATTCTTTCATTCGATGAATCAAATACTTCCTCCGGAGTTCCTTCCACTGCGATCACTCCCCCGTCCATAAAAATCACATGATCAGATACATTTCTCGCAAAATTCATCTCATGGGTGACAATTACCATCGTCATATGTTCCATTGCAAGTTCACGAATGACCTTCAGAATCTCTGCAGTAAGTTCCGGATCTAATGCCGACGTCGGCTCATCAAAGAACAGAATGTCCGGATTCAGCGCAAGTGCTCTCGCAATCGATACACGCTGCTGTTGTCCGCCCGATAACTGACATGGATATGCATTTTCCTTATCGGAAAGTCCCATCTTCTTTAAAAGCTCTCTTGCTTCTTTATAAACCTCTTCTTTCTTACGCTTCTGCACTTTGATCGGCGCATCTGTAATATTCTTCATCACCGAATAATGCGGGAACAGATTAAAGTTCTGAAATACGAGTCCGAATGTTCCTTCGTAATGAATCTCTCCCGCATCCGCAGTCTCAAGTCCTGTCGCACACCGAAGAAGTGTCGATTTACCGGAACCCGACGGGCCGATAATACCCAGAACTTCTCCCTTTTCTACCTTTAGAGAAATGTCTTTCAGAACTTCTACTCCATTAAAGCTTTTTTTAATATTTTTCATTTCAAGCAGACTCATGGTCTATTCCTCCTAATGGTAATAATTCAATTTTTCTTCAATCTTCTCCATGATCATCGCAACCAGCAGGTTGAACACATAATAGAAGATACCGGCCGCGATATATGGAACCATAGAGGTCTGTGCCGCTGCGATTTGCTTTGCCATAGTAAACATCTCAGTTACCGCCAATACAAATGCAAGTGAAGTATCTTTTACCAATGTAATGATCTCATTCGTCACGGCAGGCAGAATATGTTTACACACCTGTGGAAATACAATACGGAAAAATGTCTGACCTTTCGAATACCCAAGCACCTTTGCCGCTTCATACTGTCCCACCGGAATTGCTTCAATTCCGCCTCTGTAAATTTCTGCAAAATATGCCGCATAATTAATTGCAAAACCAATCAGTACTGCTGTCATACGATATCCTGTGGAAATTCGCATTCCAAACAGATAATAAGGTCCGAAATACACCACCATAAGCTGCAGCATCAGCGGTGTTCCTCTCATAATTGATATGTATAATTTTGAAATCCATCTGACCGGTGCGATCTTCGACATTCTGCCAAATGCAACTACTAGTCCGAGAGGCAGCGAAAAGAGTAATGTCAGGATAAATATCTCTGCCGAAATCCACATTCCTCCACCAAGCTCTCTTATCAGTGTTCCTATCTCCATCTGTTACATCCTCCAGTTCTTTTAAGCGAGTAAAAAAGAGCCAATCCCCTCCGGGGTTGGCCCCTTCATTTTACTTACCGTTCTTTCCTATACAAAGAGCTCCCGGAACTCCGTAATCTGCATATTTTTCTGCAATCTTATCCACTGTTCCGTCTTCTTCCATTTCATCCAGTGTCTTCTGGACTTTATCTTTCAGCTCTGTATTTCCTTTTTTGAATCCAACCGCATACTGTTCAGATGAAATTTCTTTATCCAGGATCTTATAATCATCCGGATTTTTTCTTGAATTCACCTGATAGTTCGCAACTCCGATATCCATTGCAATTGCATCGCATGCACCAGATTCCAGATCCATGAATGCTGTATTATATTCAGCAACCTGATTCAGATCTGCAAATGTTGCCGCCAGATCTTTCTGATCCCCTTCCAGTGCCGCAAGTGCGGGTTCTTAGCGTCGAGCTTCTCGTGGCACTGCTTAGGGTGCGGTGCATGGGAAAGCTTCTCACCCAAGCGCGTTGCTGATCGTTGAAATCGCCGCCTGTTTGTTACAAATAGGTGCTGATGAAGCAATCAGCCTCTCGAGTCTCAACCGTAAAATAAACTTCAAATTCCCCTAAGACTGGGCGGATTGTCTGAAGCGGATACCCCACCCTCTCAGAGAACTTCAGACATTCGCGGGGCATCGCGCTGTTGCGGCCATGAGAATAAAGACGAAGCGGCAGCTGCAATTTTTAATGCGTCCGGATGGACGCCTAGAAGGAAGAAGATAGCCATGTTTAAGCGCATCGGCCTCCTCATTTTGGCCAATCTCGCCATCTTCATCATGCTTTCCGTGATCCTCACGGTGGTGCAGATGGTGTTCGGCATCAATTTCGGTACCATGGCCGGTTCGAACCTCAACCTTGGAACCCTTTTCATCTTTGCGATGGTGGTGGGCTTCTCGGGTTCGATCATCTCGCTCCTCGCCTCCAAGATGATGGCGAAGATGACGATGGGCCTCACGATGATTGACGTGAATAATCCCCGCAACCGTGTGGAGCAGTACGTCGTTGAAACTGTGCGCAAGCTCGCCAATGAAGCGGGTCTTCCGATGCCGGAAGTCGCCATCTATGAAGGCGAACCCAACGCTTTCGCCACGGGCCCCTCGCGCTCCAATTCTCTCGTCGCAGTGTCGACGGGACTCTTGAGCTCGATGAATGCTCAGGAAGTTGAAGCCGTTCTTGCTCATGAAATGAGCCATGTGAAGAATGGCGATATGGTGACGATGACGCTTCTGCAGGGCGTGATGAACACTTTCGTGTTCTTCATCTCCCGCATCATCGGTTGGGTGGTTGACCGCCAGATTCTGCGTAATGAAGATGAAGGTCCGGGCGTCGGCTACTATGTGACGTCGCTTGTTCTCGATATCTGCCTGGGCTTCCTCGCCTCGATGGTCGTTGCTTACTTCAGCCGCTGGCGTGAATACCATGCTGACGCTGGCGCAGCAGATCTCATGCACGACACCACGCCGATGATCAATGCGCTGCAGCGCTTGGGCGGCATGGAACCCAATGAACTTCCTGGCGCCGTAAAGGGCTTCGGTATTTCGGGCGGCATCGGCAGCCTCTTTGCTTCGCACCCTTCGATTGAAGACCGTGTTCAGGCGCTTCGCGAGCACCGCTATACGGCTAATTGATCTTTATGCGCTCTGCTCCCCAAGGCGGAGCGCAGAGAGTCGTAGATAAATAAAACCTCCTGAAGGATTTTCCGACAGGAGGTTTTGCTTTATTGGGTGACACAGGTTAAGCGGTTAGTTCCCTATTGGTCTACCGCTCCTAGCATGAGGGGCCGTACGCCTCAGAAAGTGTTTTGAAGTATTGGAGTTATGGAGAGCTTTGGCATATCGCGTTTGGCATGGCGGCTTTTCTGAGTTTGTCCAGTGGGGTGGCGCTGTATAAGCGGCCTTCGCTTGTTCTCGCAGCCCAGCACGAAGGTGTTTTTCATGCTGGGTACTCGCAGAAATAGGAGGATTGAAACGAAGGAAAGAAGATTAATACTCGTTGAAAATGCGCTGAATCTCTTTGGGATCGTCTGTCTTGGTGAGTGCAAGCATCAGGAGGATGCGGGCTTTCTGCGGATTGTGGAGCATTGCACTGACAAAGCCTTCGCGGGTGAATTTGCCAATCGGCGTGATGAGTCCCGAACCGACGCGAGAGTCCACAACAACGGCGGCACCAGCTTTCTTAGCGGCAATTAGGCTGTTCATGACTTCATTAGGAACGTTGGCGTGACCTAACCCGGCGTTCACAATGCCTTTGGCACCAAGTTTGACCATAGCGTCAATGATGCGGCCGTCTTCCCCAAGTGTTGTGTAGTGCACATCAACACGCGGAAGCGTTTTTAGGCCGTCAATGGAAAACTCACTCTGGGTAGTGTGACGCTTTTGAATGGCGTTGAAAAAGTAGGGCTTGTTGTTCTGCATAAAGCCCAGATAGCCCGTATCAGGACATTTGAAGGTTCCGACATTGGTGGAATTGGTTTTCGTAACGCCGAAAGCTGAAGAGATTTGGTCATTCATGACAACCATTACGCCCTGACCGTACGCTTCTTTACTGGCGGCAAGAGCTACGGCATTGACGAGGTTGAGCGGGCCGTCAGCTGATAGTCCAGTCGCTGGCCGCATACTGCCGACGAGAACGACGGGCTTTTCAGATTTCACAACGAGGTTAAGAAAGTACGCTGTTTCCTCAAGCGTATCGGTACCGTGTGTGATGACGATGCCATCCGTGTGCTCGTCTGCAAGGAGAGTATTGACGCGGCGAGCGAGCGTAAGCCAATTGTCGATAGAGAGTTTTGAGCTTCCGACATTGAAAACCTGCTCGCCCGAAATCTCTGCAAACTGCTTGATTTCAGGGACTGCATTGACCAGAACTTCAATGCCGACGGGTTTGTGGCCGGAACCGACGCCATAATCTGTGAGTGACAGTGCATTGCTTCCACGGCTAGCAATGGTGCCGCCTGTTGCGAGAATAGCTACGCGCGGGAGCTGCTTCATGGCGGCAGCAGACGGCGGCGTGGTTACTGTTGGCGGAGCGGACAGCGCAGGTCCGGAGATGAGGAAAAGAGCAGAAGCAGCTAAGGCAGCGAAACCAAGACGAAACATCAGTGAGTCCTCTGAATAAATGGGGAGGTCTTTGCGGCTGCGGACGATGGATGATGGTCAGCAGTTTTAGAAGACGATGGAAAAAAATCCCATTAGCGCTGATGCAAAAGTCGTTCCAATTGCATGAGCGATGTCTCAATCAGCGGATACCTTGGTGAGAAAACTTTGGAAAAATATTCGAAATGAACTGCTCGATTGATGCCCTATAGAGGATCCGGACGGCAAGACACAGTGTCCCTGCCGCTGAAGGTCGCAATCGTGGTCAGTTACGAGCCTCATTGATACGGATTAGTGAGAGGCTGCGCCAGTTCTACTAAAAATGTCACTGAAATAGCGCGAGGAAATAAAGTATTTGGGCAGAAATGCTCGATTTCATATGCCGCAATTTAATTCAAAGTGTATTTACTTCACAAAGCGTTCAATGTATTTCTAACACTCAAGAGAGTTCCAATCCAAACAACGACAGAGAATGAGCAGGGCAGTCACAGAGCGTCTGAGGAGCTGCAGCAAAGGATGCCGATTTTACGCACATCGTTTGTAGACACCCAATTTCGCGTTGCCTATCTGCAGCATTTCTGCTGTGCAGGGCGGCTCGAGTAGCGGCTCAGCCTTGAAGACAGTTCGCTTGCGGCAGGGTCATTCAGCACCCTCTGAGGCAGGTTTATAAGAACGTACAGCAGAGGCTGGCGATCTTTTGGAATGTTTGGCTGCAACCCGGTGAAATGTTTTTCAGACTGCTGCAGCCAATACTGATAGCGAATGGCTTGAGCCGACGGTGAAGGCAATCGTTCTTCGGATCAATAACTCACCGTGCACTTCAGTCCGGCGGCATGAATAAGGTCCGCAATGCGGTCAAGTTCTTCATGCGTAGCCTTGAGAAGTGATTTGCTGGGCGTTTCGCGGTCAAGGGTGTAGATCGTGACGAGTTCGGGATGAATGGATTTCACGACCTCAAGCCAAGGCAATACGTATTCGTCCCCCGTATTATCGACGGATACGCCCTGCCAATCTCCCTTCATGAACATTGTCTGGATCATGCATTTGCCGTTGAAGGCCTGCATTTGCTTGATGAGTGCGGGCAGGTCATAGCGGCTGTTGGGACGGTCTACCCGGCGAATGTAGTCGGGGTCGACCGTATCGAGCTTCAGCAGCGGATTGTCAACCTTAAGAAGAGCTTCGAAAATGGCGGGTTTAAGAATGTGACTGGCATTCGTGAGAACGCTGATTTTGGCCGATGGCGCAAAACGGTTTCGCAGGGCGATAACGTCGTCGACAATTGCCGGAAATTCCGGATGCGATGTGGGTTCGCCGTTTCCGGCGAAAGTAAGGTTGTCGGGCTTGACGCCGTCGGCAGCCATTTCAACGAGTTTTTCCTCTAGGCTCGAGACTACGAGCGCACGGCTTGGGCAGCGCAGGTGCGGCCGATGTGAGCCGTTGAGTCCGCATTCGCAATAGATGCAGTCAAAGGAGCAGATCTTTCCGTCGGCGGGAAGCAGATTGATGCCGAGCGAAACGCCAAGACGGCGCGAGTGTACGGGTCCGAAAATCGGACTGGGGAAAAGCATGGTAGACATAGTCGTACGGCCTGTAGTGCGGCTTGGTTGGGGTCGGCCGGAAGCGACAGGTAAGGTTTTTTGGAATTGAAAGAGCGCTTTCAACACACTAGCACGTCCGAGATCTCCGGGATATGCCTTAAATTTGCCGATGGCGCGGATTGCGCATCGCGCCTCATGATGGCTCGCTTCTCGGGGAGGTCCGGATAACAAAGCGGCTTTTGCTCATGAGCAAAAGCCGCTGTTGAACAAAAGCAGTGTGTGACCAATCTCAGTGTCGATTAGGCCGGCATGACCTGTTTGCCGCGAGCGGCTTCGATGGCTGCGGCGACTTCCGCGCTGCTGTGTTTCTCGTCTTTGGAGAAGGAGCGGGCTACCCAGAAGGCCATCACGAAGAGTGCGATACCGGTGAGGAACAGACCGGCAGCGGTAGCTCCCCAGAAGCCGTAGGCACCGTAAGGTCCGCCGGCCCATTCGCCGCCGAAGGCGAAGAAGTACCCGAGACCAAGTCCCACGCCCCAGAGGAGTACGCCGTAAATAAGCATTGGAGCGAAGGTGACGCGGTAGCCTCGCAGTGCAAAACTGCTCACAGACTGCATGGCGTCAAAGACGTGGTAGAAGCACCCGAAAAGCAGGAGCGACGCAGCGAGATCATGAACAGGCGGCTCGCTGGTATAGAGCCAGATAATCGCTCCGCGAAAGAGATAAAGCACGAGCGAGGCGAGGACAGCAATAGAAAGGGTGAGGCGCAGCGTACGCTTCATGGCGATTTCTGCAACTGCTGGCCAGCCAGCGCCCAAACTCTGCGCAATCAGCACGCTCGAGGCAATGCCGGCCGAAAGCGGCACCATGTAGCAAAGTGACGTCAGATTCGCAACGATCTGGTGGGCGGAAATCACAGCGGGCCCCAGACGCGAAACAAAAATAGCCATGAGCGTGAAGCTCGAAACTTCAAAGAACGTACAGATGCCCATCGGCACGCCGACCTTGAGGAGTTCCTTCAGACGCTGATACTGCGGACGCACGAAGCCGTTCGAGTGCATAGGCAGGAAGTAAGCGCTTTTTCGCCAGATGATCCAATAAGCAAAAAGCGAAACATAAGTGAGCACAAAGAACGACACGCCCGCGCCGCCCCCGCCCATCGCCGGGAAGCCGAGCAGTCCGTACATGAAGATAGCGTTGAGCGGCACCTTGAGGACGAGCATGCCAAGCGATACCCACATCGTAATTTTGGGCCGCGAGACCGCAGCGTTCACGGCAATGAAGACGCGTGCAGCCATTGAGCCTGGAAGCGCCATGGCGGTCCAGAAGAGATAGTCAGCCGCCATGCGCTTAACTTCACCCGTCACGCCGCCCAAATCTGTCCAAAAATCGGTAGCAGCAAGAAGCGGTACGCCAATCATGGAGAGAAAAATGACGAGCCAGAAGGCTTGGGCCACATCGATGCCGATTTCCCGCGGCCGCCGAGCGCCGAAGTGATGACCGGCGATGGGTGAAAGCCCCTGCAGAATGCCAACGAGTCCCATCAGCACGGAAATCGTGGCGGATATGCCCAGCGCAATGGCGGCAAGATGCTCCTTACCCAGCTGCCCGCCCATAATCGTGTCGATCGTGCCGCTGCCGATGATGGCTACGTTGGCGACGAAGATTGGGCCGGCGAGCTTGAGGAGCGCCTTGAGGGAGATGTCTGGAGGTAAAAGCGTCGTCATAAAGCGGGGTCGCAATTAACGTGTTTAGGTATGCTCAAAGACCACGGGATCTGGTGTTTGGCTGTTGCGGGATGGAGTCGGCAGGATTCATCGAATCGTGCCCGCAACAAGGTAGAACGTTTCGTCGGTATGGGGGCGGGAGATCGCTTCGGTCAAAGCCTTCGCCGGCGCGTAGTCGCTGCGCACGCGTACGAGCTTCAAGGGTGCCTTTTCGCCCGGGCTAGCGAAGTCGATGCCGCCGTAGTAGTGGAGTGCAGCGCGGATGCCGCCCGGCAGATCAGCTCCGTCGATTTTGGTGCCGGTGCCTGCAAGACTCTCGATGGCTTCGGCCGTGGCACGGGCGACGCCTTGGTAAGAGCGGTTGACGTCAATGCCTTCGTGCCAGAGGCCGAGCAGCGTCACGGCTACAGCTGTCATGCCGGCCGCAGAGAGCCATGGGCCTCGCCAAACGACGATTGGGCGGTGCGTGAGGCGCCAGATGACAAAAACGAACCAGATGACAGTGACCGTAAGCGGAGCGAGGATAGACCAGTCGAGCGTAACATCAAGCCCCGGTGCGAGCATGTAGACGGACTTGGCCATCTTGGGAGCTATGCCGGTGAGAGCGGCAAGCCAGTAAAGCCAGACCGTGAGCAATGCGACGGTAAAGACCGAAAGCGCAAACCAATCCAAAAGATTTTCACGTGAGCGGCGCAGACTCGCGAGCCCGAAGGCGGCCAGCACGCAGGTGGGCGCAATCGAGATCAGCAGGAGGTTCCCTGCAGCATCGTAACGGATGAAGAATCCGGCAAAGACGATGGCCGCGAGGAAGAGGCTCGGCAGCAGAATCTGCGTGCGGTCAAGCTGACGCCGCCAGCTGTAAAGCGCCCAGAGCGCAATCGGCCACATGGGAAGGAGAAACCAAACAGCCGTACGTGAAAGCCAGAAAATGGCGGCAGCAGAGGCGGGTTCCAGATGCTGAGCTTGGTTTGAGAACCAGAGCGGGAACCAAACTTCGGCAGCGTCGGGTACTGTGAGGCAGGCGGTGCCTATCCAGAAAATGAGCGGCGCAGCAAATCCCAATACCGTAAACGAAATTCGCAGCAGACGGCTGCCGCCCAAAGCGCGGAGCACTGCCTGTGCCGCTAGGGCGCTCAAAAAGAGCCAAAAGCCGCAGGCGAATGAAGTGGTGAGTGCGGCACCTCCGGCGGCAAGACCGGAGACGAATGCGCCGACAAAGGGGCGGCGAAGCGCCCAGGCCGCGCCGTAGAGCGCCCAGGCCGCAGCGGCAACCAGCGCTGTGTCGGCAATGGGTTCATATTGGCGGGTGGCGATGCCAAAGGACGCTACAAAGAAGAGTACTGCACAGCTCGCTGTAGTACGGGCAAAACTGACCGGGGCAGCCTGACCGCCGAAGGCGAAGGCTACCGGCTGGGCTTCGGCACGTCGCGCCAGACGCCAGGCAGTTGACCAAACCGCGACGGATGTGAAAAGGAACCAGAAAACACTCGTCAATCGATAGGCACCGATTTCGCCCAAAAGCTCAGAGAAGAGCTTCATGAAAAGCGCTGCTGCCCATCCTGCCAAGGGACCGATCTCCGCTTCCGGCGTCCCCTGAATCTGCGGCAGAAGCCAAGCTTCCAGTCCGCCGTTTGTCATGGATTGCGCTACGCCGAATCCCGCAGCATCGCGCAGCGTCCAGAGGCCGTCAGCCCAAAAGCTGCTCAGAATAAAGACCGCAAGCAGCAGCGCCAATGCAAAGCGCGGCAGCCGGCGGGCGGCTTCCTGAGACATGAAGGCGGGAGTAGGGCGTTGTGTGAGCATGACGAATGCAGCAGAAAACGAACTGGGCGCAAGGTGGCGGTGCTCTCGGGGGGAGAGTGCGGCGACCGTGTTTGCGGAAAGTTCAAACAAAGAAAAGGAGAGTCCTCAAGTCTTGAGGGGCTCTCCTTTTTTGCTCTCGGGCGAATGCGTCGGGGCTCTTTTGTAATGAGGCGGCCTCGTAGCACCCGAGCGAGAGATTGCACGCCGGCGCCTAAAAAAGGATCCGGCGGCGAAAGCTGACGAATTACTTCGTGGTCTTCGCAGCTTCGGCGGCCGTGTTGAGGGCCTGCTTCTTGGCGGCGAACTTCGCACGGAACTTCTCGACGCGGCCGGCTTCAACGATGCGGGTCTGGGCGCCCGTGTAGAAGGGGTGGCTGGCCGAGGAGGTATCGAGCTTGAAGAGCGGGTACGTCACGCCGTCGATTTCAACCGTTTCGCGCGTCTGAACGGCGGACGGGATGATGAAGGTCTTGTTGATCGAAAGGTCAACGAAGGCAACGGGACGGTACTCGGGGTGGATATTCGGCTTCATTTTGAAAGATGTTCCTAGTTTTTTGTGTCGGTCGCCCTGGCGGCCTTGCGCGTCAGCCTTCATAAAGAGGAAGGTCTTACGACGGGCATGCCGGCCCACGTGCCAACTGGGAAGACCGGCCATTATGCTCAAATGAAGGACGACATGCAAGTCCGATGAGCTTAAATCCTGCTGTCAGAGAAGGCAGAGACAATGGCCGTCAGATGAACTGCAGCGCGATTCACGGCATGTTTTGCCGGTATGAGGCTCGAGAAATGGATGTAATCAGCGGCCCTTCAAGCCCAAATGCGAAACTTAAGGGAGGCGCTAAAGAGCAGGCCTTAGAATAAGAAGACCGCCGGAAGTCATCCTCCCGCGTCGTCGCGCACTTGCGGATCTGCAGGTGCAGTTCGCTTAGGAAGGCTTTTGGAACAACCCTCAAAAAATAAAAGGAAGACATACTCACCATGCCCCACTTTGATCGATGCGTCATCGCCACCCGCGAAAGCCCGCTTGCCATGTGGCAGGCTCTGCACGTTCAGGCGCTTTTGCGCGACCGTTATCCTGGGGCAGAGGTTGAACTCCTTGGCATGACGACGCGCGGCGACCAGATTCTCGACCGCACCCTTTCCAAGGTAGGCGGCAAGGGACTCTTTGTGAAGGAGCTCGAGGCGGCGATGCTCGAAGGGCGAGCTGATCTCGCCGTGCATTCCCTCAAAGACGTTCCGATGGAGCTTCCCGAAGGGTTTGAACTGGTTGCAGTGAGTGAACGCGAAGATCCGCGCGACGCGTTTGTGTCGCCGAAGTACGCGTCCCTCGACGATATGCCTGCCGGCGCACGTGTTGGTACCGCCAGCCTGCGCCGTGAGCTGATGCTGCGCATGCGCTATCCGCATTTGGAAGTGCTGCCGGTGCGCGGTAATGTCGGCACGCGTCTGCGTAAGCTTGACGAAGGTCAGTTTGACGCTTTGGTGATGGCTTCTGCTGGTCTTAAGCGGCTGGGGCTCGGCGACCGTATTCGTCAGATCATTCCCGCGGAAGTCAGCCTTCCGGCTCCGGGACAAGGTGCGCTCGGCATTGAGATCCGCAAGGGCGACGAGAAGATGGAAGCCGCGCTCGGTTTCATCAATTCGCCTGAAACCCGTGCCTGCTGCATGGCTGAACGTGCCGTATCACGCGCATTGGGCGGTTCCTGTCAGGTGCCGCTCGCGGCGTATGCTGTGGTGGAAAACGGCGAGCTCTGGCTGCGCGCGCTCGTCGGCAACCATAAGGAAGGCAAGGCTGCGTTCACTCAAGCCCGCGGTCCTTTAGCCGAGCCTGAAGCGCTCGCCGCTCGTGTTGTTGAAGACCTGCGCCGTCAAGGTGCAGAAGATTATCTGAAGGCCTGCTTGGGATGAACGAACCACTCCGAACGACCTCCCGCCCGGTCATTTTGATGCGTCCGGGCGAAGCCAACAATCGTCTCGCTGAACTGCTTGAAGCCCAAGGGATCCATGCTGTGCGCTGGCCGGCATTTTCCATTGAGCTTCCGGAAGAAACAGATCACATCACTGAACGTCTCTCCAATCTCGATGACGTTGAAATGGTGGTGCTGCCGAGCCCAGCCTCTGTTGCGGCCGCAGCGCACTGGGTGCGTGAGTGGCCCGAGCACATCACGCTCGCAACGGTGGGCGAAGGCACGGCGCGCGTGATCCGTGCGGCCTGGGGCCCCAAGGTGAAGCTCATCTATCCCGAGGGCGACGCGTCGCATTCGGGCAGTGAGGCTTTGTGGCCGCTCGTGCAGGCGCACGGAGCGCCTTCGCGAGTGCTCTTTTTGCGAGGGCAGACTGGACGAGAGTGGCTCCCCGAACAGTTCCGCCGCATCGGGAGCGATGTGGTGGTGCTCTCTACTTATATCCGCGTGCCGCTCGAACTGACGGTGCCGCAGCTCCATCGTCTGGAAAAGGCGATCCTTGGCCCATCGCCCTTGATCTACCTCACCAGCACTGACGCGGTCGATGTGCTGATGCATGCAGTGAGACCCGTACCCAATGCCCGCATGTGGATTACCCGGGGCAAAGCGCTCACGATTCATCCGCGCGTGGAGTCGCGTCTTCGTGAAGCGGGGTTTCAGTCGATCGAACTCACGAGCCCAGACGAGAATGAAGTGATTGCTCGGATTCGAGAAAGTCTGGCAGCTTGATATTGTTTTCGCCAGAAAAACAAACGGCCTGAGGTTTGATGCTTCAGGCCGTTTGGTTTGATGAGGCGTGAGTGTTACTGTTTCATCAGTTCGAAGAACTCTGCATTGTTCTTCGTCTTCTTGAGCTTGTCGAGGAGGAATTCCATGGCCTCGATTTCATCCATGTCGTAGATGAACTTACGCAGCACCCAGGTCTTCTGGAGCACTTCCGGATCCAGCAGCAGCTCTTCGCGGCGGGTGCCCGAGCGTGTGAGATTGATGGCCGGGAAGACGCGCTTTTCAGCCATGCGGCGTTCAAGGTGGATTTCGTTGTTGCCCGTACCCTTGAATTCTTCGTAGATCACGTCGTCCATGCGCGAGCCCGTGTCAATGAGCGCGGTGCCGATAATCGTGAGCGAGCCGCCTTCTTCGATGTTGCGGGCCGCGCCGAAGATGCGCTTGGGCCGTTCGAGTGCGTTGGCGTCGACACCGCCCGTGAGCACCTTGCCCGACGACGGGATCACTTGGTTGTAGGCGCGGGCAAGACGCGTGATGGAATCGAGCAGAATCACGACGTCGCGCTTGGATTCAGCGAGCCGCTTAGCTTTTTCGATCACCATTTCGGCGACCTGTACGTGGCGCACCGCCGGTTCATCGAAGGTGGCGGCAACAACCTCGCCGCGGATGGTGCGCTGCATTTCCGTCACTTCTTCCGGACGTTCATTGACGAGAAGCACCATGAGGACGGCGTCGGGATAGTTGGCTGAAATGGAGTGGGCGATGTGCTGCAGCAGAACCGTCTTGCCTGACTTCGGCGGAGCGACGATCAGCGAGCGCTGACCCTTGCCGATGGGGGCGAACATATCAATGATTCGGCCCGTGAGGTTCTCGTCGCCGCGCATGTCGCGTTCGAGCACGAGCTGCTTATTCGGGAAGATCGGCGTGAGGTTCTCAAAAAGCATCCGGTGCTTAAGCGCTTCGGGCGGCAAATCATTCACCGTATCCACTCGCACCAGTGCGAAATAGCGCTCACCGTCCTTCGGAATGCGGACTTCGCCTTCAATCGAGTCGCCGGTATGCAGATTGAAGCGGCGAATCTGCGAGGGCGAAATATAGACGTCATCGGTGCTTGCCATATAGCTCGTCTCGGGCGAGCGCAGAAAGCCGAATCCGTCGGGAAGAATTTCAAGCGTGCCGTCGCCGTAGATGGTTTCGCCGAGCTTGGCCTTCTTCTTCAGAATGGCGTACATAAGCTCCTGCTTACGCATGCGCTGAGCGTTGTCGACTTCGAGCGCAGCGGCCATGTCTAGGAGCTGGGAAACGTGAAGGGCTTTAAGGTCGGAAAGGTGCATGATCTTCAAGGCTGGCGGCGCCAGAGAGCTCTCGCATACGGATCAGAATCATCCGGCATTGCGAAAGGTCGAGGTGCACGCCTAAGCGGTGTGTCCTGCTTCGAGTAGATAAATTGTTGCTTATTGGGAGAGGCCGGGTTCATGAGGCGCAGAACCGGCAGGTGCATTCTGGCGATGCTGCAGAGCGTTAGAAGTGCTCAGAGGGCTGAATGCGGCGGCAGCTGCCGGAAATGCTCCATGATGAGCGGTCGGCGGGCTGCGGCATTCCGGACGGAAGCCGGAATGCACCGCGGCGCTCATGGATGCTGAGCGCCGCAGCGGAGAAATAGGATTTTAGAGGTTCTTTTCGATAAACGCATCAAGCGTAGCCTGGTCGCAGGCACCGGTGCGCTGATCAATGACCTCGCCCTTCTTAAAGGCGATGACGGTCGGGATGCCGCGTACGCCGTACTGAGCAGCCTTGTCAGAGGCTTCGTCGCAGTTGTACTTGGCGATGACAGCACGTCCGTCAAACGTTTCAGCCGCCTGCTCAAGGCGCGGGGCGAGCATGCGGCAGGGACCGCACCAGGGCGCCCAGAAGTCAACAAAAACGGTAGTGTCGCTGTTGACGGTCTGATCAAAAGTTTCGTCGTTGATGTGAAGAATTTCACTCATGATGGTCTCCATGAAGTCAGACGGCACCGCAGTGCTGAAGAACTTTAAAAGCGCTTGGTGCAACGCACAAAAAGCGGTCGGCGGCAGGTGCCGCAAAAGAATGACCGAACAGAGGCTCTATGCCGCTTTCGCAGGGTTGCGTCTGACTGGAATGAAAAGGTTGCGCACGAACCGGCTCACGCCGGTTCGGCTGGAGCGGCATGGCCGATGCGTGGATCCTCCATGCTCAGGAGCATATAGAGGCGAGCGCCCGGCAGACCGCTTTGGTAAAGTCTGCCGCAAATACTAACACTGCTCGAGCAAATGCCGAACGGGTACAGGCGGCGCAGGAAGCAAAATTTTGCAATTCCTGCAACCATCCCATATACTCTTGCGCTTGGCGGGTCCCCTCGCATGCGCGCCCCGGAAACCTGGTCAGGTCGGGAACGAAGCAGCCATACTGGTGTGCGTGCAGTGCCGAGGATAAGGCTCGCCATTTTCGTACCTGCAAACGCCGCAGCGAAGATCCGGGGCCGGATTCAATAAGTGTGCATTGGGGCATTCTGCACAGCCGCTAAAATAAAGCTCCATATATTGGAGGCCCCGTTTTGGCGCCGTCCGAATTCTTCAGAGCCCGAAGCGTTTTCGCAAGATGAGCAGCTACCAGGTACTCGCCCGCAAGTGGCGTCCCCATGATTTCGAATCCATCGTCGGCCAAGACCACGTGGTGACGGCGCTCACGCGTGCGCTCACCGAAGGGCGGCTGCATCACGCGTATCTGTTTACCGGCACGCGCGGCGTTGGGAAGACCACCATTTCCCGCATCTTCGCCAAGGCGCTCAACTGTCAGGGCGCGGACGGCAAGGGCGGCGTGACGGCGCACCCCTGCGGCGTGTGCGAAGCTTGTCGCGCAATTGATGAAGGGCGTTTTGTCGACTACATCGAAATGGATGCGGCCTCGAACCGCTCGGTTGAGGATATGACGCAGCTCCTTGAGCGAGCGATGTATGCGCCGACCGAAGGGCGGTTCAAGGTCTACATGATCGACGAAGTGCACATGCTCTCGAGCACGGCCTTCAACGCCATGCTGAAGACCCTCGAAGAGCCGCCCGAATATGTGAAGTTCATTCTGGCGACGACAGATCCGCAGAAGGTGCCGGTGACGGTGCTGTCGCGCTGCTTACAGTTCACGCTGCGCAACATGACGCCGGCGGGCATTGTCGAGCATCTGGAATTTATTCTCGGAAAGGAAGGCATCGAATACGAGCGCCCTGGACTGCGGCTCATCGCTGAAGGCGCCCGCGGTTCGATGCGCGATGCTTTGTCGCTGCTCGACCAGGCTATAGCCTTTTCGGGCGGCAAAGTGACTGATGGTGCTGTACGGAGCATGCTCGGCCTGTCGTCGGCCAATGCGCTGAGCGCACTTTTGCGTGCGTTGGCCGCTGGTGATGCTGCGCAGATGATTCGGCTGGCTGACGAAATGGTCGTCGAGAGCGTCTCCTTCGGCGAAGCCTTGAGGGGACTCGCTGCCATGCTTCATAAGATTGCGCTCCTGCAGCGCGTGAAAGAGGCTGTCGCGGCGGATGACCCGGAATATCCGGAATTGGCCGAGCTCGCTGCTCTGCTTTCGCCCGAAGAGGTGCAGCTCTACTATCAGATTGCGCTTACGGGACGAAATGATCTGGCACTGGCGCCCGACGAGTATGCGGGCTTTACGATGGCGCTGCTGCGCATGCTGGCCTTTAAGCCTGCAGGACTTCGCAATGTGCCGCCTCAGCGCACACCTGAACCGGCGCGGGCAGCGCTTTCGCCCTCCCCGCAGAGCGCCCCGCAAGCACCGCCCCGACCGACTCAATCCCTTCAGGCGGCGCCGCCTCCGATGATGGAGGAGCCTCCGCCCTTCATTCCCGATAATCCGGGAGCCGGCGGGGGAGAGCCCCGCGCCGGCTGAGGCCACTCCCCGGGTGCAGCCGTCCATTGACGGGGCACCCCTCAGCTGGCGGGAAATTATTGCGGGAGCAGGACTTGCGGGGCCTTTAAAGGTGCTTGCTGCAGAGTCGCAGGTCATTGAACTTACTCGGGATCGCGTACAATTGCGCCTCGGCGTTCAGTCGCTCGTTACTGAGCAGAACCGCAGGTTCCTAGAGGAGCGTTTGTCGGCTTATTTCGGCCGGCCGTTCCGTGTGCTTTTTGAGGCCGGCGCTACTGAAGCTGGCGCGACGGTGGCTGATGCCGATCGCCGTCGGCGTGCCAAGGAGCATCAGGAAATGGTTGAGCGCTTCAAGAACGATCCGCTTGTCAAAGAGGTTCTGCGGCTTTTCGGCGGCACAATTGACGAGAGTTCAATTCGACCGCTCAGTGAAGAAGAAAAGCGCGGAGCCGAGTAAGAGCGGCAAAGAACAGCAACATTTTTTTAAGACACTCAATGGAGGTTCGCATGCGCGGCATGGGTGGAATGGGCGGCATGGGCGGTTTGATGGCCCAGGCGCAGAAGATGCAGCAAAAGCTCGCCAAAGTTCAGGAAGAACTGAAGCAGACCGAATTCACGGGTGAAGCCGCCAACGGCGCCGTGAAGGTTGTGATTACAGGCGGTCATGAATGCCGCAGCATTAAGATCGACCCGAAGGTGGTGGATCCTGAAGATATCGAAATGCTCGAAGATCTCGTGATGCTCGCTTTCAACAATGCGCAGCAAACCTGCCGCACGGAGAGCGAAGCGGCGATGAACAAAGCCGTGCCGCTTCCCGCGGGCATGAAGCTGCCTTTCTAAAAGCAGCTCGAGATTTCTCATCCCATGCCGAGCGCAGTGCACGCGTTCGGCGGATGGCTCCGTTCGGGCGGCGTGCCGCATCCGGCGGAGCTGTTCTTTATGCCGCACATTTTGGAGGTGCGTGATGCTCACGACGCGTCAATGGGCCGAATCGATCCTTTTGGCCGACTGCCCTTATGAAGACCTTACAACGGTCGGGCTGGGAATCGAGGAAACCTGCGGCACTGTCAGTGCTTCGCTCAAGGCGCCGGGCATCGCGGCCGGCATCGATCTGGCGCGGGAAATTTTTCTTGCTGCAGGCGCATCCGTTGAAGTTTTCGCCAAGGACGGCGATTCGCTCGCTGCTCGTGTTCCTTTCCTCTGTGCCCGCGGCTCCGCTCAAGCGCTCCATGCTGCTTATAAAACCGCTCAGTGCGTCATGGAGTACGCGGGCGGCATCGCCGAGCGCACGCGGGCGATGGTTGATGCGGCTCGTTCGGTGAATCCGCAGGCGGTGGTGGCGGGAACCCGCAAACACTATCCGGGCGGCAAGCGCATTGCGCTCGCCGGCCTGCTTGCCGGCGGCGGAACCGTGCACCGTCTGGGACTGTCCGATTCTATATTGGTGTTTGATCAGCACCGCGTCTTTACCGACGACTTTGCGGGCGCTTTTGCCAGACTCAAGGCCGCTAATCCGGAAAAAAAGACAGCTGTAGAAGCTTCTTGCGAAGCGGAAGCGCGTGAGTTTATCGAGCTTGGCGCCGACATTGTGCAGTGTGAGCGCTTTGCCCCCGAGGCGCTGGCGCGCACGGCAGACTTTGCCAAACGCCTCGGCCGAGGAACGCTGCTTTCCGCTGCGGGCGGCGTCAATGCCGAAAATGCG
>ENA-ORSQ01000318-ORSQ01000318.1-human-gut-metagenome-genome-assembly--contig:-NODE-318-length-34585-cov-6.038430_pt1 | contig 34585 bp, 37 predicted proteins | sample MGYA00241900_ERZ509164 | MGnify/ENA primary metagenome ERZ509164 (study PRJEB26280, sample SAMEA2338807) | human gut metagenome | biome: human gut; feature: human-associated habitat; material: faeces...
ACAGCCTTATGGTGACCATACTGCTTCGTCAATCCTCTTGTTTCCAATAACATCTCACTCAATTTTTTCATCTCCTTTTCTTATCTGCATTTATAATAAAAGAGGAATCCTAATCAAACGCAAATAAATAGTAAAAAAAGAGTAAAGATTATGCATGAAGACGATAACCGATTCCCCATACTGTCTCGATGTATTCATCTGAAGTCACTTGTTTGATTTTCTTGCGGATATTGCTGATATGCACATCCAAGGTCTTCGTCTCGCCCATATAAGGCTCATCCCAGGCATATTCGAAAATATCCTCTTTGCTAAAAACCTGTTTTGGATTTCTGAGCAGTAATTCTAAAATTGCAAACTCCTGTTTTGTGATCTTCGGAAGTATCTTTCCAGCAATTTCAACCTGAAATGTATTTCTGTTTAATACCATATCTTTAAATGAAAGCGTATGCTGTTCCTCTGCTTCCTTTTCTTCTTTATGACGGAGCTGTACCTGAACTCTTGCCAGCACTTCCCTGATTTCAAATGGTTTCGTTATATAATCATCAGCCCCACTAGTTAAAACCTTTACCTTTTCATCCAAGCTATCTTTCGCAGTCAAAACAATAACCGGAAGATTTCCCTTTTTCCGTATTTCCTCCAGAACTGCTTCTCCTGTAATTCCCGGCAACATCAAATCCAGCAACACCAGTGCATAGCTATGCTCCTGCATATTCAAAAGCAGCTTTGCCTCAGTTCCGGAAAACGCCTGCTCACAGGAATAGCCTGCTTTGGATAATGCTTCCTCAAGCAGATTATTGATATTTGTATCATCTTCTACAATCAGTATTTTCTGCATGATAGTTCTCTCCTCTATTTTACACTGTAAAAACATTATTTTCTTGCATTATACGCTTTTCCCCTTTTTCCCGCAATTACTCCCCACAGACCCCCGGAATTCTCCAGTACATAACATACTTTTTGTTCCAGCTGAACTTATAATTTTCAGTATTGCTGTGCTTCCAAGATGCATATATCACTTTTTCCTTACCATTATGCCTTTATTTCTCCATCAGTGCTCTCGCAACCCTTATCCCGCCCACAAATAGAGCCAAACTAGAGCCATTTGATAAAGCAAATGCCGGAAGCCCGCATAAATACAGGCTTTCGGCATTTTAATCCGTTATTCAAACTCGCAAAGTTTAGTTTAATTCAAGTTGTTTTAACGCAATTATCTATACTGTTTTGTATTAATAACTCGCATCTTTTCTACTCATTATTTTTCATTCCACACATTTTTAGTACCGATCCAGTACCATTGAATATTTTCTTTACTCTTGATGGTCCGAGTGGCTTACTCATTAAATCCAGCACTCATCCATATACTCTACATTCCTCTTTTTCTTGCTTCTTGACGAACTTCCTCACAAAATTCTGCACAATTTATTCTTCCATATATTCCTGGTCTGCCGGCAGTCATTATCTTTTTTAAAGACTCTGGAACCCCATCTTCTTTTTTAAAATGAATGCGCTCTTCAGGGCCCCAGGCATTTTGAAATTGATTATCCTCATGTATATTAAAATCAACATTTGATGATGTCAATATATACTCAATTGCCTCTCTTTTTTCAGTTACATTATCAAAATGTACTTGTCCATTCTTTCCATAAATAAGTTTCTCCATAATAAAATACCTCTCTTTCAAATCAATGTGTAAATTAAACCTACTCAAATTTAATTATATCATTTTTCTCAAAAACTTCATAGCTACTATTTAATTGTTGTTCATTAAACAAATGCCCTATTTCTGATATGAATATATTTGTAATCTTTATCATCCATATTCTCAATAGCACTCTTAATTTCCTTTGTATTCACAGTGATTCCTATGATTATTTGACACTGTCCTTGCAAAGAGACAATTTTTTCAAAAAAAGCTTTTGCATCATCCGCACCAATACTATGCTGCGTTGGTTCATCAAAAATTATTAATCCTGGGTGATTCCCTCTATATTGTTTTGAGGTCTGTAACAGTGCTAATGTGTACGACCATATTGCACGAATATTATCACTTGCTGAAGAATCAAATTTCATATCGAATTTATCAATCACTGGCATATAGTTATCCTTTGATATTTCTATTCCACCAATATTAGATATACTAGTATATTTGAAGTCCCTTAAATTTGATATAAAATCATTCTTGAAATTTTTTAATTTATTTTCATCATCTTCTGAAAATCCTAATTTCGGAAGATTCGCTTTTTCTTTTAGTAAATCACTCCATTCCTCACTAAGCTCTATAAACTTCTTAGTAATGTCATCAATTTTATTTTTGAATTCGATCAATTCCGAAATATGATGTTCAATCGCCATCCTTTTGTATATAATCGTCTCTGATAAATCATCATCAATCGAGTATAAATCTCTTCGAATCGATTTTGCAAGTCTATATAATGTTCCAGTTTTTCCACGTACTTCTTTAAGGGTTGCATCTAACTCTTTGTTTCTATTTCTATGATATTCTAGAGCAAATTCAAGCATTTCCTTTTGAGCATTCAAATGCTTAATTGTCTGCTCAATTGTCATCATATTATTTTGATGATGAATTGGTAAAAGAGAGTCTTGTATCTTTTGATTACATGTTGGACAAGTCCCCTCAAAAGACCGACATTGTAAATCACTCCCTAAATCTTTCAGTCTTTTTGCATCTTTATTATTAACAATATCCTGCTTAATAATATTCAAATTCTGATTTAATTCAAAGATTTTTCTTTTTTCAACTCGAAGATTTTCTTGCAATTCGGTTTGTTTGTCTTGAAACTCTGATAAATCCAATTCAACTTCTTCTAATTCTTTCTGTAAATCATCATAATTGTCAATAATTTTGGGTTTAATAGTTTTTAATGAATCATGCTCTTCTTGTAACTCTTCAATCCATTCATCTATGCCAATATTCTCACCTACACTTCGCACAATATGGATATTCTCAATAAATTTATCAGATAATATTTCCGGAGTCGAAGGTATATTTTTTACCATACACTGATTTCTACTCTGCAAAGAGATCATTTCTCCATAAAGATTTCTCCATTGTTCTTTCTGATATCTCTCTTTATTTGCAAGTGCACTTCTTTTTCTTTCATTTTCAAATGTACTTAATCCTAATACAAATTCTGTCACTCTCTTTTTAGCATCTTTAATTGCTAAGTATGGCATTCCAGAATATATTCCTGACCAACCATTTTTTTGTTCTATAAACATTGATGAAAATACCAGTTGAAGATATAATTTTCTGTCAACACCATCTGTTGATGGAACCAATGGTAATTCTATATCAAGAAATCTTTCTAAAAAATGATGAAATCCTTTTTTGTTATTTGCCGCATTTGGCATATGCACATAAAATTCATCCAAGTTAGTTTCTTCATAAAATATATCTGAAAGTTTTGACATATATACTGTCACCAATTTTGCATCTCTTGTCTCGCTTTTTGCTGAACGGAAAATTGTAACTTCTTCATGTCCATTTGAGATTTCTAAATAAACTCCTGACTCTAACACAGGCCAACTATTCCCATTATCTTCTATCATGGTTTTATATGCAGATGTCAATACTTTTTCATTAACACCTCCAATTATCTCCTCAAATCCAAGGGCATAATATATTGCTATGAGTACAGAACTTTTTCCTCTCGTATTATTGTCACTCGCTATAAAATTCAATCCACTACTAAAAGTTTCATCAAATAAATACTCTTTATTTGTCGCCTGAATGCTAATTTTCAATCTGTTAATTTTCAGCATTTTGGTATTTCCACCTTTCTGAAAGCTCTTTAATTCGTTCTTCTGTTAAACTTAAAGATATTTCCCTTAATATTTCTTTTTCCGTTCTGAATATTGATTCATCATCAGAAATGGTTGTTGCTAACTTTTTTCCTTTTTCAGAAAGCTTATATGTCCCATTTCCTTGTTGAACAATCATTTTATCTGCAAGCGCAAATTCTAATGCTCTATTTAATGCCGGATCAAATCTTACTATGAGATTATATTGTAACTGAGAATTCAAAGACTTCATTAACCTCTGCTTAAATCTATCGTCCGATAAAGCAGAACCAATGATATGCATCTTAATTAATGAACATCCTCTACGTCCGCAACACGAATGAATTAATAAGCATATTATTGATATTTTATAACTAATTCTATAATTGTATGGAATGGCATCTGGTTTTGCTTCAAATATAATACCTTTACTAGCCAGTTCTTCTGTTTTTCGCATCTTTTCACCTACTCTTAAATTGCATTGAACAATCTGCCAGCCAACTGCTTATCATATCGTCCTTTAATTCAGCAACAGAACTTCTTGTTATATATGGCAACTCTTTTTCTAATACACTTTGAAAATCATCTAATATTTCAACAAATAACTTTTGATTTATTGAACTATCTGTATTAGTTTTAGTTTTAATTGATACTTGCCTCTTATATGAATCTTCTAAACTGATTATTTGTTCATATGTATCAACTTGTTCTGTTCTTAACTTTTCCATCAATTCGATTCCAATAACATACGATTCCATATATGTATTAACCATATCAATATAGTCTTCATCATCATCATCAATTCCATTCATAACTGCTTTAATTTTTCGCTTTACATTATTTACTTTTTCATTATCGCATTTTGACCAATCTATTTTTTCATTTCGCAATACTGTAAAATCAAGTTTGCATCCCAAATCATTTCTAATGATTCTGGATATTTCCAATTTAAAATCCTCTGCAGTTTTTATTGTAATCGTAAAGTTTTCAGCGATATATGAGCATTGTTCCAGATTTTTTTCTCGATAAGCTAAAACTTCTTTTCTCTTCTTCTCCGCATGCTCTAATATTCTTCTATCTTTATTCTGAGGAATAACAAAATGCCATTGATTTATATTATTAATTCCTAATCCTTTCAATACTTTTTCATAATCTTTACTAATAAATTTCGCAATATCAGTTGTCATTTTATTACGCATATGTTCATATAATTCATCATTCGTATATTCCTTTTCTGGACAATAACATTGATATACAATACCATTTTTCGTAAATCCCTCAATTCCACCATCACCTCTATATTGAGCTGGAATCTCTTGATATCCCATTTCTTGATATCTTATTCTATAACAGGAATTACATAGTTCTTCCCACTTTTCACCTGATAAATATTGTTTTATAAATTCAAGCATTTTATTCCTCCAACCATGCGATTGAAACAGCTTCTTCTATTGACCCTGTTATTGCACATTCATCTACTATTATAATGACACCTGTATGTATTATCTTAATTTTATATTTTCTAAATAATGGATATTTTTTTACTACTTCAACTTGCATGTTATTCCAATACTTTAATTCATATGTATTTCCCATAGCATCATCCTATTTTATTCAACATAGGGCAAGGATATCATAAATATCATATTATGCAATTATATATTTCTATCATTTATCCATTATCTTCCACAATTCGCCTAAGTTCTTCAACCGTTACCATATAGCTTTTAAATCTATGTAACATCCTATGGCAATTTGAACATACGCAAATCAAATCCTTTTCTGGATTCACAACTACTTCCTCATCTATCTTAGACAATGGTCTAATATGATGTACTTCTATATACCCTTTGCCTAGTTCACCATATTTCTTTTCAAAATCAAAACCACATATCATACATTTTGTTCCATGTATGCGGATGGCAGCCTCTCTATTTTGAGTACTTCGCTCATACTTTGTTGTATAATAAACAGTTTTTCTTCCTTCTGTCTGCGGCTGCAATTCTTCCTGCTTAGATTCTTCTGTCAAGTTTATATCGTTGGTAGACATGCTTCGTATCCGTTTAACGACCTCACAATTCCAATGATAACCTCGATAAAAGTCATTTTCATGTTCCACTGGAACTGTCTCCAAAACCTTTTCAATAGATTCTTTATATAACCATTTAGTAAAATCACTTCCTGTAGGATCAACTTCTTTGGTAAAGCCATGGTTTTCTTTGAGATTTCTTACATACTTTGTTTCACTAATTCTTCCATCTTTGCTTGTCTCAAATGCTTTCATTAATGCTTCCGGCAAAGACTTAACATTAACATTTCTTAATAGCATTCTTCCTTGCGGTGCCCATGCCCCAGACTTATCATTGCTTTCAGTATAAACTCTTACATACTCTTCATCTTTTGCTAAAAATCCGAGTACCTCGTAATATTCTCTATCATTAGCAAATTTTAAAACATTACCCCAATCTAACTTCATATATTTTCTATCCTCTAATTCCCAATTCTTTAGCAATTCTCTTCACTTGAATTATAAAGCTATCATTCTTTCGTTCTTCAGACATTTCTTTTGTTGTAGTCACCGACCATCTATAAATTTGCTCTATACTACCATATCCTCTTTTAAACAATCTGGCATATTTTATACAATTTTCTTTTGTAGGTGCATCAGATAGAATTATCTTCAGTTCTTCATCTGTCCATTTACATCCTTTATTGGATATATCACGCTTTTCTTCATTGTCTTTCTCATAGTCAACCAATAAGCTATGCACAAGCGTGATTTTTTCATCATATGACATTCCATCCACTTCATTATCCAATGCATCGTATAAGCTTTCCTTGAAATCTTTTCGCTTCATTGTTTTTCTCCCCCTAGTAATATTTTTCAATCTTATTTAAGAGTCCATCAAAATCCATTTCTTCTACATCAAAAAATTCATCTGATTCCAGTCCAGTACTCAACACTGTTTGATACAGATAAAAATCATATATAATCGGAACATCTTTATTTCCCAACAAGTTTTCTCTTATACTTCCAGTTTTAGCTAGTAAACATAAATATTGATATGCCCTATCAATATATTGAGTATTGTTATTAGGATGAGCATATGAGAAATGCTGTGTTGGTGTTAATGCAATCAGATTTTCCATATAATCAGCAATAGCTGGATAATCACTAGCCGGAAATATATGATGCATTTGTGTTGCTAAATCTAAATTATGTCTCTCATCACTAACTTCCGTCATTCCAGAACGATATTTATCATTAAATCTGCGTAAATTTCGCTTTGCCCTGTTAATACGATATGTTGTCATATAATCTTCATCTGGCTTAGGTAAAGTCTTCTCAAACTCTTCTCTAGTCATATCTTTGGGCTTTTCTGAAAGAATATCCCTCCAATTTCTCTGATTGTACATAATCATATCTTGAGTGATAACATCTTTAGACAAATGACCTCTCTCTGTACCACATTTCTTATATTTACATGCAAGCGGATTTAAAACTTTAGTAAAAATACGTCCACACTCAGTTGTTCCATTAATTGGCGTATTATGTATTGTAAACTCCGTGTATGTATCTTTTAACTCTTTAAAACTGCACTTGTCTTGTAGCCTAAAAAAATATTCAAATGCACGATATATACAACTATCTTTAAGTACCTTCTCTATATAAAGGCATAAAAAATTGTAGCTATTTCTTTCCCTGAAACTTATATATTCTAATATCTCCTGATTTACAATAGTATAAACATACCCATGTCCACTCTTTTCTCCTTGAATCACACCTGCTGCATCTAATAACTTGATTGGCTGACCAAAATATTTATCATATTCGTTAGACGCTTTCTTTGTTGGATCCGGTTTACTAAATATCTGTTGCACATTGTCAACTGTATAATCATTGTACCATATATCATTTACTGTAAAACTTTTATCGTTTCTACCACTCGTATATTCAACAATACAGTCAGATACAAGGCACACAACATCCATCGTACATTTTTGATCTATCCATCTTCCATTATGCGTTTTTCTTATATCATAATCATGTTCATCTAAAAACTGCTGTATTTTTACATTATCCATTGCTGCACTCCTTTAATACTCCATAGAAAAACACACTTGTAGCATCAACATTTAATGAGCGAGTCTGATAATTTCTAGCTATTTTATAAAAGTGTCTATACTCATCAGAGGAAAAATATTCCATCTGCTCATCTGTAAGTTCCATATTATCCTTGGGAATTAACACCGCAACGGAGCCATTAACAACTACATTTCTCTTGTTTCTCATTACCCTTGGCTTATATGTCATATTTGGGGTCAAATATACATTTTCATTTCCCACATAGCGATATGCACTAAGTTCCTCAGCTGTATCCTTTTCAATATATGTATCATATCCAGGAATATCTATTATTGTCTTTCCATCATCACTAATATTTCTTGACTTAATTACTCTGAGACAATTTTCACTTTTTTCCTGAAAAGTGTTTGAATTAGTAATTTGCCTGTCTCTGAAAACAGAAAATTTGCCAAACTCAAGTCTATTAGATATATCGTCAAAAAATCTATCTCTATATATAATCCAATACGGATATTTTTTTTCTGTAATATATTGTTGTCTTTGTATTATACTTCTCCTTAAAGTCAATGATTCAACTAAAGTGTCCTTAGGCTGCCCTACTGTATCAATAAACAAACAAACTGTTTCTACCAATACCCCCTTAAATCCATTTTCTCCATAATCTTGAATACAGTCTATCTTCTTCGCTGCCAAAATATCTCTTGTCACATTAAATTCTGGTGTATTCAATACTGCTTTGGGCATAATCATTACAACATAATCAGAAATTCTTAATGCTTTTTCCAAAAAAAACTCAAATGTATTAGTTGTATCCTTATTAATATTGTTTTTTAAATACTTAGCCGCCTCTTTAGACTTTAACTTAGAAAACGGCGGATTTCCTATAACAAGGTCATATCTTTTATCAAATTGCTCCAGCAATGTATCCGCCAATATATAATTTATACTTATATTATCAGGTATTCTCTGCTTATCTAACAACAGTTTGAGAATTTTTATATTGTTTTCATCAATATCTACTACATCAATATTGACTTTTCTAATCCCCTCGTATTTTTTAAATATAAATGGCAAAAAATTACCCACTCCAACAGATGGCTCCAGAACATTTATTTCATCTTTTTCAATATCTGGAAGATTTTTATATATCTCATTAACTATATACTTATTAGTATAGTATGCTGCATTGTTCTCCCTCTGTGAATTAGTCAATTCAGCAATCCTTGCTAATGATGCACTACCTAAATTAAGAGGATTATCCAAAATAAAACTCATTAACTTATTAGGTTTCAACAAGCCATATTCTTTAATAGTTTTACTAATCAAAACAGGCGTAAAATGTTCTTGTTCCATAAAATTCTTTATATTTGAAGCAATCTGATAAAATATTTCTGTAGGAACAGCTTCTCCTATGCTCTGGCGGATTTTTATTTCCTCTTTTTTTAATAAACTTCTTTTATTTTTATCACTTAAAGCATTTAATTCTTCCAAAGACTGCTCGACCCATTTAAAATCTGATGGAATTGTCATTATCTTCATTAATTCTCTTATTGAAAACACTCTATCTTCTTCAGGATGTACTGTATTTTGGCTTGCCAGCTGATCATTTCTTGTATGAATACAAGGTGCCACTTTATCCCAGTACTGTCTGGTATACTTATCTCCATTTTTCTGCTTGTTTGGAACAATTACACCATCTACAATCTTATGAGGACGTTTTAATTCATCTTCATTATCAAATGCTGACTGACCTTCTTTTATATTATGAATCCAACATCTCATATCTTCAGGATATGTCCTGAAAGCATGATAAAAATCAGTAGGACAAATTTCTCCCCACTCAAGCTTTGGCATATCTCCGATTACTTGTCTCAATGTTAATTCATTTACATACATAGGATATAATTCTATTGGAGAAACATACTCTGACATTTCCTTGCATACACCAATAACTACAGTTCTTGTTCTTGATGAATTTGAGCCATAATTTTTAAAATTAAGTATTCTACTAGCTATAATGTAATTATCACTTAGTTCTTCATACACAACATCTCCTATAGCTTTAACACTGCCATCTGGAGCTGTACACCCCGTCTTCATGAATGCCGCAACATTTTCAAATATAAAAAATCTTGGATTGATCCTCTGAATGAGATGTATTGATTCTACCACAAGACTATTTCTGATAATCTCATTTTCAGCCTTTTTATGGTTAGCAACTGACATCCCCTGACAAGGTGGCGTTGCAATTAAAACATCAACTCTGTCATTGCCTAATTTCTCCCAGCGATCAATTTCTGTAAAAATCTTTTCTTTTGTTTCATCAGTAGTTATATCATCACATATATAACCTGATTCATATTTACATTTATTATTAAACTTCTGAACATTTAATCTTCTCTCAATCAACTCATTTGTAGCTATACATTCAAATCCCGCTTTCTTAAATCCAAAGCACCCTACTCCTGCACAACTAAACAAACTAATATATGTTAATGTTTTATTTTCCAACATTTTATGCACCTCTTTTATTATGATTGACTTTTCTTGCATCTTCTGGTTTTTCAGAATCATATGGAATCAACCATGTCTTACCTTTTTTTACCACTCCGACTATTCTTCCTTGTTCGCACAAAACCGCTATTCTTCGTGACGTTATCCCCCACTTTTGTGACATTTCTATAGTAGTTAAATATTCCATTTTACTCCTCCTACTTCTATCTATAATTATATTCACTTATCTGAACAATTGCAAGCACATTTTATCGAACTCTTGTTCTTTTATAATACAGAGGAATCACCTCCATCTACCTATATTCCACATCTTATCTTCCGTTTTTTCCTTCCCTGCATCCCTGCTGACACTCTCATCATAAATTCGCTGAAACTCCTCATACAGCTCATCTCCAGCCAGCCTTATCCCCAGTCTCTTCATAATATCTGAAAACAGCCTTATACTTCCACTTACATCTGCAATATCAAGCCTGAATATATCCGCCTTAACAGCAGCATTAATTCCTTCATATACCCCACATGCAGATAGCCTTTCAGCAATCCATTCAACCTTATCAGCAGCCATCGGAATAACCGGAACCTCATCATCTACAGCTACATTCTTACCTGTATAAATCTGTTCCGCATTATAAACATCTGTCTGTTCTTTTTCGATACTTCTCTGTTCGTCTATAACTGAAAAATCTTCTTTCCGACATATCTCCGTATCCCCAATAATCTCTTCATCCTCCGACACCGCATAATAAGCCGTATACAAATCCTCTTTCATAATACTTTCCACAAGTTGCAGTTGCTTCTTAACTTCCCTTTTCTCCGATTTCAGCTCATCCAGTTCTTCCTGCACTCCCACATGCCACACTTGATGTTCCCGATACTGCTCATCTGTCTTAATCTTTCGTTTTCTGCTAGAGTTTTCCTTATATATCTCCTTCTGTCTGTCATCAATCCGCTGCATCTTTTCCTGCTGTTCACTCCGGTACTTCACAAGCTCCACAACGTCCCTGATATCATTATTTACCAGTAACAGATACTCATCCCGCAGCTGATGAAACCTTTTCAAATCCTCCGTATACTTTGCTCCACCAACAACAAATCTTTTCTGTTCTATAATTCTCAACCTATATAGCTTTGCATAAAACTTCTTCTGGAATGATGACAGCTTCGCCCTGTGCAATCCCCTGATATCCGACGAATAAAAGTAAGGCTTTACCATCCAGGGCATATCCACATGATGCCTTAACGTCTCTTCTAAAAACATTTCGTCTAGCTTTGCCAGTTTATGATAATATCGAAATCCCGGTGCCTGCACTTCCATCCACGCGTCTTTCTTGAATACATATCCAAGCCGTTTCATCAGATATTTAAAATGCTCCACATTCCCGGCTGCATATGCACACATCTTGGCATCCCTGAGAATTATCTCTTTCATGGACATTTCCTTTTCCCACTTGTCCCTGCTGATATTCTTTGGATTCTTGCTGTACTCTGCCGGCATTATGGAAAGTCCAAGTTCATCACAATATTTATTTGTGATAGGCTGGAGATGATTCTTCCAGTTGTTTTTCGGTGAATTGTATTTCTTGCCGATTGTCATGCTGACACTGTTCCAGATCAGATGTCCATGCATATGCTCTCTGTCTGTGTGGACTGCATACACAGCCTCATAATCATCACCAAGCACATCCTTCGCAAAGTGCTCCAGCACATACATCGCCTGCTCTGCCGTCACTTTTTCCTCCGGCGAAAACGATATGATCACATGATAGCCCTGCCTTTTACCTGTCTTATGAAATATATTCTTTGTCTCTTCCATCTGCTCAAATGCTGTATCCGGCAGGCAGTTGATACCGCCCACTAGTATACATTCTTCTGTCTTATCCGGATTCTGGATATATTCCAAAGCATTCTTCAGGTGCGATGCCGGATTTCTGCCTTCCGATTCCATGATATTCAGGATTTTTGTAATCGCCATACTTCCAGCACCTCCCCAAATGTTTTCTTTACATCATCCAGACTACCCTGCAACTTGTCAATATCGCTGTAATATAATCTTCCTTGTGAATTACCAAGTTTTACTATCTGTTTAATATTATTTGCAATACCTGCTATGATACGGATTGCCCTTGCCCTATCATCAGGATAACTTGTATCAATGTTACCTCCTGTCCGGATTAATTCTCTTATATAGGCACTTGCTGTCATTCCTGTCCGTTTAAGTGCCACTTTCAAAATATCCATATCTTTTTCCGACAGCTTCACAGATATCTTATAATCTTTCCTGTCAGACTTGTATCTTCTCTTTCCATCTGCCATGCGTTTCTCCCCTTTCGTAATTATCTAATGCTGTATCAAACCAATCTCTTTTTATCTGTATCATTGCTTTTCTCATCCTTTCTTAAAATAGTGCTCACTGGTTTTGCAAGATGCGGAAAAGGTCGGACCTTTTCCCGAAAAAATATAAACGCCATCAGCGTTTACATAATTTTTCGTCTTGGCAGGAGCACCTGCACCCTGTATATGATATATGGTGGTTAATGCACCACCACAATTACTGATATGGTGGTTGAAGTTCCACCAGATTTGAAAAGCAGTGGCACTTTCTGCTATCACTTTGCTTGTTTGATGGCGTTTTCCGCCACCACTTTTCCATTTTGATAGCACTTTCCGCCACCATATCTTTTTTCTCGATGATTTGAGTGGTGGCGCTTTTTGCCGTCACTTTATTGTTTTGGTGGCGTTTTTTGCCCCCACTTTTGCATTTTGACGGCACTTTTTGCCCCCACACTAATGAAACTGCATCACCACATCCATAATAACGATTTCCTCTGCCATCATCCTGGTCTGTGTTCTTAGCTGTAACTGTTCCGTAAAGGAATTTGGATTCTTTGGCTTATGCTTTTTTAGCCACTTAGCTTCAATATCATCGAGCAGCTCATATGCTGTATCATTGACTTCATCCGCTCTCTCTTCAAGCTCGCCGAACCGCACCAGACTCTTATATCTCATTGGATATTCTTCCTTGATATATTTAATCCACATACGCCCATACTTTCCTACATCTATATCTGCCTTCTCTGTTCCTACGACAAGAACCGGATAGAAGATTCCATCTCTTTCTTCATATGGGATGCCAAGCTTTTCAAATGTTGTCTTACTCATAACGATTACCGCCTTTCTCATCACTCTGCAGGATATCAATCACATGCTTTAATGGAACCAGCAGTTCTTCAACATCTATACCTCTGTCTGCTTCATCTAACGTCTGTAATTCTTCCAGTATCGTATCAAGATGAACCCGTACTTTCTTTGCCACCTTCATTCCACCAACAACCCTGATTTCATGCTTCAGCAGACATTGGATGATATAATCCTGTTTTGAAAGTCCGCTGAGTGAAACTTTCACATTCAGCTCTTGTGCTTCCTCCGGTGACATCCGAAATGCTACCACGACATTTCTCCATCTGTTCTTGGCATCCAGCCTTTTCTCGCTCATAATAATCTGCTCCTTCCGATATAAAATCTATTCTTTTAATTCCTGATTCATATATCCTGCAAAACTTGTACCAGCATGATTCATAATGTTTTGCATAGGCATTATCAGACTGCCTTGTACTTATCAATGCTTATAATCTTTTCCGTAGCCGCATCCATATCAATCATAGGTTCTGTTTCCTCTGCCTCCATAATATCTACATCTTCATCATGCTCTTCACAATCCTCAAAGCTTGCATTGACAGCATCAAGTCTGTCTGCCATTGCCACCTGCTTTGACGGAAACAGATGTGAATAACGATATGTGATATCAATACTCTCATGACCAACCCTGTCAGCTATTGCAACCGCGGAAAACCCGAGGTCAATCAGATGTGAAATGTGCGAATGCCTTAGATCATGGATTCTAATTTTCTTCACACCAGATAATTTGTATCCACGCTCCATCTCATGATGAAGAAAGCTCTTTGTAACCAGAAAAATCCTGTCTGTTCGTGTCTGGTCATATAACATCGCAAAATATTCCTGCATTTCTTCGGCAAGGAACTTCGGCAGCTTGATCGTCCTGTTGCTCTTAGGTGTTTTCGGTGTTGTAATAACATCCTGCCCCTGCAGCCGCTGATACGATTTATTTATTCTGACTGTGTTCTTTTCAAAATCAAAATCTTCCATCGTAAGTGCAAGCAGCTCACCTAATCTCATTCCTGTCCAGTACAGCATTTCAAATGCATAAAATGAAACCGGCTTGTCAATCACCGCTTCTGAAAACTTCTTATATTCCTCAGTTGTCCAGAATAGCATTTCCTTCTTTTCTTCCCTGCCCATATTTCCGGCCTGTCTTGCCGGATTTGATTTCAGATTATAAAACCTGCACGCATGGTTGAATATCGCACTTAAGATATTATGCATTGTCTTTTTATAAGTCTGGGAATAACTCTTCCCATTCTCATAACGGAATGCAACCATCTCATTCTGCCATTTACGCACATCTCCTGGTGTAATCTCATTCATCTTAAGATTCTTGAAATATGGAAGTATCTTTGTGTCCACAATGTGTTCTTTGGTAAGCCATGTGTTGAGTTTGACATAATTTTTCACATCCTCTGTATACAGCTTCCAGAACTCTCCAAATGTCATATCCAGATTATTCTCCTGCCGTATTTTGTAATTACGCTCATAATCCAATGCTTCTCTTTTTGTTGCAAATCCTCTCTTCTTTATCTGTTTATTTTCCCCAGTCCAGTCCTTACAATAGAATTTAACGAACCAGGTGCCTGTCTTACTGTCTTTATAAGCTGGCATATTCATCATCTCCTTCTTTCCATATGCAGAAGCAGATGCCTAAGCCGTATCGCTTCTGCACCTGCCTCTGCCTTAATCTTCTTACCTGTTGCTTATCCTGCAGCACTCATACCATAAATGCGTTCTTCAAAATATTTTCTGCTTACTTTTCCACGGATTACAATGTAACCCTTCTTTTCAAGTTCACTGTTAATCTGTCTCATAAGCTTGTATGCAGCTGATCTTGAAATTCCAAGAATCTGCATCACATCTCCTACTTCTAAAAACTTTTCATTCATGCCTTTCACCACCTTCCTTTAAAATTTGTTTTGGCGTTTCTCCATATAAGTTCTGCTGATGTCACAACCAACCTCCTTACCTGAGTTAATCTCCTGTAATACCGCCCGCTCCTGCTCGAGGTACTAGGTCCGCTTGGGGGAGTGTCTACATTCGCTCGATTCCTATGAATGTCATGGCAAATGCCTGTTAGATTTCTGATATCGCTCATTCAGTTGTTTTTTCAATACCGTTTCGTATAGATAATTGAATTGATATTATTCTATACCGTGTGGTATTGAATTGTCAAGAAGTTTTTCTAATGTTCTCGTATAGAAAAACTTCCATTTTCATTTTTTCCGTGTTATACTGTCTTTAACAGTCCATCAGGGACAGATACACGGAGGTAACTACACTATGACAATTGGTGAAAGAATAAAGAAAATACGGGTATTCCGTAAAATGACAATGGATGAGCTGGGCGGTGCACTTGGATTTGAGGGCAAAAATATGTCGGTCCGCATATCCCAGTATGAAACAGGTGCCCGCATTCCCGGTGAAGATATGATTCTGAAACTTGCTGATGCTTTGCACTGCAATTACAAGGCAATCTCTGATTACAGCCTTGGTGCTGCTGAAGATATCATTGAAACACTTTTCTGGCTTGAAGAAAGTGTCTCATCACTTCCTGCCCGTGGAAAAGGTACAAGATTCCCAGAGTACACAGCTCCCGGCAACCTGATTCATCTGACTGCAATGACTCCGGCAAAACCTTCCGAAACTGCCAGACCAACTTACAATGAAGATGATTATGAAAGTGCAGGCTCACCTGTCGCATTAACTTTTGAATATGGATTGGTAAATGATTTCCTTTCGGAATGGTGTGAAATGAAAACGAAATTAAATAATGGAGAGATTTCTCCTAACGAATATTTTGAGTGGAAAATAACATGGCCTCAGGCGTAAATGAAACTATTCCTGCACAGCTCACTTTAGTACCAAAATAGTACCACAAGGCAAAAAACAAGCTCGCAAATGCCCATTTTACTAGGCTTTGCGAGCTTTTGAAAATTATTCAAACTCCAGACAGACAGTATGCCATATAAGTGAAAATCATTGATTTTAAGGCATTTTCAGGAACTATCAACCACTAAAATCTATATGAAAAAAAATTAAAAATGCAATAAAAATGCAATCGAAGTACATTCAGATTTTATAAGATAGACCGGCAAACCTCAATATCATCCAAAAATAGACGTTCAACAATGAGCGTCTATTTTTTGTTTCAAAATTAAATGGGGCTGAAAACAGCCCCGATGGGAATTGGAGATTTGACCCTCCCGGATTCTTCATGTCATGCCAGCCGTAATTTTTTCCATTGCCCCTGCACACTTTAGCAAAAATTCCCATAAATTCCGTCGCCCACCATAATGCTTTTTACAGTTGTTATTATTGTCATAAGCGTACCTCCTGATATTATAAATCTCCACTGAAATCTACTTTTAAGTTGTTTGGAGTACATGACAGAGCTACATGAAAAAACACAAGCTAACAATTCTAACCATGACTATTTAATTTTTAACACCTAGATAATATCACAACCCTGTAATTTCTTCAATAGTCCCAGAAAGGATGTGATACCACGAAGAAATCACCACTGCCGGAGCGTTCCCCTCCGCTTCCAAACCATAACCCGAAGCCAACCATTAAACACAACATTCAGAAAGGACAGGTACATCTATATGGAATTAAAATTTGTTATCCCCAACATGGAAAAGACATTTGGCAACTTGGAGTTTGCCGGAGAAGACAAAACAGAACAGAAAAGAATCAACGGACGCATGGCGGTACTCTCCCGTAGTTTCAACCTGTATTCAGACGTACAGAGGGCGGATGATATTGTGGTTATCCTCCCTGCCGAAGCCGGAGAGAAACATTTTGACTTTGAGGAACGTGTGAAGCTCGTCAATCCCCGTATCATCGCAGAGGGCTATAAAATCGGCACAAGGGGCTTTACCAACTACATTTTGCACGCTGATGATATGATAAAAGCGTAAGGAAAAGGAGGACATCAGACTATGAGATTAGCAAACGGAATCGTGATTGACAAGGAAGCAACTTTCGGGGCATTGAAATTTTCTGCCCTCCGCCGTGAGGTTCACCTCCAGAATGAAGACGGCTCGGTATCAGAAGAAATCAAGGAGCGTACCTATGACTTAAAATCCAGAGGACAGGGGCGTATGATTCAGGTTTCCATTCCTGCCAGCGTGCCATTAAAGGAATTTGATTACAATGCAGAGGTGGAAATCATCAATCCTGTGGCAGACACCGTGGCAACGGCTACCTTTCAGGGGGCAGAGGTGGACTGGTACATCAAGGCGGATGATATTGTCCTGAAAAAAGGAACTACCATGAATCCTCAGCCGCCGAAGAAAGACGCTCCCCCTGTAAAATAACAGGAATATAAGAAGAAAGCGAAAGGAGGATTGTTCCCATGAAGCAGCTTTTCCCCCGTGGAAAACGTATCCGTCCCACGGATAAAGACCTTGTGTTCCATACTGCCCTTGCCGCCCTGTTCCCTGTCTTCCTGCTGGTTGTCCTGCTGTTTCATATCCGGCAGATTGCCGGAACCAACTGGCAGGAAGTGTCCCTCTCCCAGATAGCACAGGACATAAATATCCCTTACCTGTTATTCAGCATGGGCGTGGCAGGGCTGGTGTGCCTTACAGCAGTTCTTCTGTTCTGGCGATACCGCAGGGATGAAGTAAAGCAGCTCATCCACCGCCAAAAGCTGGCAAGGATGGTGTTGGAAAACAAGTGGTATGAATCAGAGCAAAAAAAGGAAGACGCTTTTTTCAAGGACTTGTCTTCCAGCCGTTCCAAAGAAACCATCACTTACTTTCCAAAAATCTACTACCGGATGAAACAGGGCTTGCTCCATATCTGTGTGGAAATCACCTTGGGGAAATATCAGGAGCAGCTCTTAAACTTGGAGAAAAAGCTGGAAAGCGGCTTGTACTGTGAGCTGACGGATAAGGAATTAAAGGATTCCTACGTGGAGTACACCCTGCTCTATGATACCATTGCCAACCGTATCTCCATTGAGGACGTACAGGCAAAGGACGGCAGGCTCCGGCTCATGGAAAATGTCTGGTGGGAGTATGACAAGCTCCCCCATATGCTCATTGCCGGAGGAACCGGCGGCGGAAAGACCTACTTCATCCTGACGCTTATTGAAGCCCTGCTCCGCACCAACGCCGTCCTGTTCGTGTTAGACCCGAAGAACGCCGACCTTGCGGATTTACAGGCGGTTATGCCGGATGTGTACTACAAAAATGAAGATATGCTCGCCTGCATTGACCGTTTCTATGAAGAAATGATGAAACGCAGCGAAGACATGAAGCTCATGGAGAATTACCGGACAGGGGAAAACTACGCTTACTTGGGGCTTCCTGCAAATTTCCTTATCTTTGATGAATATGTGGCATTTATGGAAATGCTCGGCACAAAGGAAAACGCCGCTGTCCTCAACAAGTTAAAACAAATCGTTATGCTTGGGCGGCAGGCAGGCTTTTTCCTGATTCTCGCCTGCCAGCGTCCGGACGCAAAGTATCTGGGGGATGGAATCCGTGACCAGTTCAATTTCCGTGTGGCTCTGGGGCGGATGTCGGAAATGGGCTATGGGATGATGTTCGGGGAAACCACAAAGGATTTCTTCCTAAAGCAGATAAAAGGGCGTGGCTATGTGGACGTAGGAACCAGCGTTATCTCGGAATTTTACACGCCCCTTGTGCCAAAAGGACACGATTTCCTCAAAGAAATAAAAAAACTGATAGACAGCAGGCAGGAAGTGCAGGCGGCGTGCGAAGCGAAAGCCGCAGAAACGGACTGACCTGCTGTGGCTGGTGTGCCGTAAGGCACGCCAGCAGGAACCCCTCGTATCTAACAGAGGGGTACAAATCGACAGGCAACAACCAAACAACAGGGCAGAATCCCACAGTACACAAGGGATTTTCCCATATCCGGCGTGTGTCAACAAGGCTCTGAAAGTTGACATACGCTTTTTTTAGACAGGAGGGATTTTCACTGAATGAAGAAACATGGGTACGGGACATCAAAGAAAAACGGGAAGTTTACGGTATCTCACAACAGAAACTTGCCTTAGCTGCCGGAATTACCCGTCCGTATCTGAGCGATATTGAAACGGGCAAGGCTCATCCATCCGAAGCATTACAGGAAGCCATCACGGAAGCTCTGGAACGCTTCAATCCAGACGCTCCCCTTGAAATGCTCTTTGACTATGTGCGGATTCGCTTCCCCACTACGGATGTAAAGCATATCGTGGAAGATGTGCTGCGGCTAAAGCTGCCCTACTTTATCCATGAAGACTACGGCTTCTACTCTTACACAGAGCATTACTATCTGGGTGATATTTTCGTTCTGGTATCGCCGGAACTGGAAAAAGGGGTGCTGCTGGAACTGAAAGGGCGTGGCTGCCGCCAGTTTGAAAGCTATCTGCTGGCACAGGAACGGAGCTGGTATGAATTTTTTATGGATGTTCTCATGGAGGACGGCGTGATGAAGCGGCTTGACCTTGCCATCAATGATAAAACGGGAATCCTGAACATTCCCCATCTGACAGAGAAGTGCCGGAATGAGGAATGTATCTCGGTCTTCCGCAGCTTCAAAAGCTACCGCAGCGGTGAACTGGTACGGCGTGAGGAAAAAGAATGTATGGGGAACACCCTGTATATCGGCTCCCTCCAGAGTGAGGTGTACTTCTGCATTTACGAAAAAGACTATGAGCAGCACAAAAAGCATGATATTCCCATTGCGGACGCAGAGGTAAAGAATCGTTTTGAAATCCGGCTGAAAAATGAGCGTGCCTTTTACGCCATCCGTGACCTGTTAGAACATGACAATCCAGAACGGACAGCCTTTCAAATCATCAACCGCTATGTCCGGTTCGTGGACAGGGACAATGCAAAGCCCCGTTCTGACTGGCGTATCAATGAGGAATGGGCGTGGTTTATAGGGGAACACAGGGGAAGTCTGAAACTGACAACCAAACCGGAACCCTATTCCTTTGAACGCACCCTGCACTGGCTCTCCCATCAGGTAGCCCCCACGTTAAAACTGGCTCTCCGTCTGGATAAGATGAACCACACCCAGATTGTCCATGACATCATCACCCATGCAAGGCTGACGGAAAAGCACGAAAAAATCCTGAAGCAGCAAGCTGCCGCTGCAAAGGAGGTGGTGCTTTAACGGCGGCAATTTTAGAACCTAAGAAATCTTACAGGAAAGAAAGGAGCTTTTATGAATTTCGGACAGAATCTTTACAACTGGTTTTTATCCAACGCCCAGTCCCTTGTACTGCTGGCAATCGTGGTGATTGGACTGTACCTTGGATTTAAGAGGGAATTTTCCAAACTTATCGGCTTTCTGGTGGTGTCCCTTGTAGCGGTCGGTCTGGTCTTCAATGCAGACGGTGTAAAGGATATCTTACTGGAACTGTTCAATAAGATTATCGGTGCATAGGGAACCCATTTTACACTTCCGTTATGGAGCAAGCTCTGATTGCTTCATAGCGGAAGTCCACTAGGGGCTTGTGGAGCGTAACTCCCCAAAAACAAATTGTATCTATATTTTAAATGTGTTATAATTTCAAAAAATTTAGAAAGAGGTAATCACATTGAAATATAGAATAAATAGTATAAGTGTTCCTTTTGGTGGCATATCTTGGGAACAGTACACAACTGAAAAAGATAGAATTGAATATTTGTTTTTTTATTTAGAGTCAAAACGCATATTAACAAATCCGATTGAAATGGAATTACCAGACCAATGCGTACATTCAGTATTGGAAATAAAAGCTGAATTAGTTAATATAGCCAAAGACTTTGATTTTAGCTCTAATGTAAAAAAAGAACTACGTCAACTGATACAAATATGTAATAAATATCTGGATAATTTGAATAAACTCAATCTGCCACACATTATCTACAAAGAAAATGATAGATGGGCTGATTTGAATTTTGATTCAGCTATGAAACAGTTTCGAAGTGGATTTAAGAAATCCATTGAAAATCTGTCAAAAGAAACTAATGTGGTTGTAACTTTTACAATACCTGAAAAATGGTGATTTTATAGTGGATATATTTGAAACAGCTCATTCTTATTTGAATTAGCTGTTTTTTATATACCTTAAATCAGAAAGGACGTGATACCGATTGAAGAAATGAAAATCTACATCCTGAACACCACAAGGTTTTACCATGAAGATTTTGAGGAATATCCTGGGGCATGGTTTTCCTGTCCTGTGGATTTTGAAGAAATCAGGGAACGTCTTGGGGTTCAGAGTGAGGAAGAAATCGAAATTGAAGACTATGAGCTGCCGTTTCCATTGGAGGGCAACACAAGGCTCTGGGAAATCAACGCCCTTTGCCGGATGATACAGGAAATGCAGGGAACGCCCCTCTATTATGAAATGGATGTGGTACAAAAGCGGTGGTTTCCCAGCTTTACGGAATTTATCGACCACAAAGACCAGATACACTGCTATCCGGTGCAGGACGGAGAATCCCTCGCCCGTTATCTGGTGCAGGAGGTACAGCTATTTGGAGAAGTACATCCAGACCTGTTGAACCATATCGACTACGCTTCCATTGGTCGGGAACTGGAAACCAGCGAAAACTACCTGTTTACGGACAATGGTATCTTTTATTACCGCTAAAAGGAGGTGGAGTAACTTGGAAGAAATGCGGATTTACATTGCCAACTTAGGCAAATACAATGAGGGCGAACTGGTAGGGGCATGGTTCACGCCGCCTGTGGACTTTGAGGAAGTCAAAGAACGTATCGGTTTGAATGATGAATATGAGGAATACGCCATCCATGATTATGAGCTGCCCTTTGAGATTGACGAATATACCCCCATTGAGGAAGTCAACCGCCTGTGTGAAATGGTGGAGGACTTACCGGAATATATTCAGGAGGAACTATCAGAGCTGCAATCCTACTTTGGCAGTATCGAAGAACTCTGTGAGCATGAAGACGATATTATCTGCCATTCCGGCTGTGACGATATGGCGGATGTGGCTCGCTACTATCTGGAAGAAAGCGGACAGCTTGGCGAACTTCCGGCACACTTACAAAACTATATCGACTATGCAGCCTATGGGCGTGACATGGAATTGGAGGGAACCTTTATTGTCACGAACCACGGCGTATATGAAATCATACGATAGACCCGTCTGTATCTCTTTTTGGAAGTACAGGCGGCTTTTTTATTTCAGGGGCGGCTTTTGCTGCCCCATCTTTTAGAAAGGACAGACACTATGAAGAAAATACGAAGCTATACCAGTATCTGGTCGGTGGAAAAGGTACTCTATTCCATCAATGATTTTAAGCTGCCATTTCCCATCACGTTCACACAGATGGCGTGGTTCGTGGTGTCGGTGTTTGCAGTTATACTCTTGGGGAACCTCCCTCCCCTTTCGTTCATTGACGGAGCATTTTTAAAATATTTTGGCGTACCCTTTGCCCTCACTTGGTTCATGTGCCAGAAGACTTTTGACGGGAAGAAGCCTTACGGCTTCCTGAAATCCGTACTGGCATATCTGGTACGCCCAAAACTGACCTATGCAGGAAAGCCCGTGAAGCTGGAAAAGGAATATCCGGCACAGCCTATCACGGCAGTAAGGAGTGATATTTATGGCATATCCGATTAAGTATATCGAAAATAACCTTGTGTTCAACCATGACGGGGAGTGCTTCGCTTACTATGAGCTGCTTCCCTACAACTATTCCTTTTTAAGCCCCGAACAGAAATATCAGGTACACGATTCCTTCCGTCAGCTTATCGCCCAGAACAGGGACGGAAAGATTCACGCCCTGCAAATCAGCACGGAATCCAGCATACGGGCGGCACAGGAACGCTCCAAACAGGAAGTGACGGGCAAGTTAAAGGACGTTGCCTGTGCAAAGATTGACGCACAGACCGAAGCCCTGATTTCCATGATAGGGGAAAATCAGGTGGACTACCGCTTTTTTATCGGCTTCAAGCTGCTTGTTAATGAGCAGGAAGTCACCATGAAACAGTTTCGCAGGGAAGCAAAGACCGCTGTTTCCGACTTCCTCCATGAAGTCAACCACAAGCTCATGGGGGATTTTGTTTCCATGAGCAATGAAGAAATCTGGCGGTTTCAGAAGATGGAAAAACTGCTGGAAAGTAAAATCTCACGCCGCTTTAAAGTCCGGCGGCTGGATAAAGACGATTTTGGTTATCTGATTGAGCATTTATACGGGCAGACCGGAACCGCCTACGAAGATTATGAGTATTACCTGCCAAAGAAGCGGTTTCAGGAAGAAACGCTGGTGAAATACTATGACCTCATCAAACCCACCCGTTGTCTGATAGAGGAAAACCAGCGGTATCTGAAAATCGAACAGGAAGACGGGACAGTTTATGCCGCCTACTTTACTATCAACAGCATTGTGGGGGAACTGGACTTCCCATCCTCGGAAATCTTTTACTATCAGCAGCAGCAATTTACCTTTCCCATTGATACCTCTATGAATGTGGAGATTGTCACAAACCGGAAAGCCCTCTCTACGGTGCGGAACAAGAAAAAAGAGCTGAAAGATTTGGACAACCACGCATGGCAGAATGACAGCGAAACCAGCACAAACGTGGTGGACGCTTTAGACAGCGTGAATGAGCTGGAATCCACCTTAGACCAGAGCAAGGAATCCATGTATAAGCTGTCCTATGTGGTGCGTGTGACGGCTCCCGACTTGGAAGAACTGAAACGCCGCTGCAATGAGGTGAAAGATTTTTATGACGATTTGAACGTGAAGCTGGTTCGCCCCTTTGGGGATATGCTGGGGCTGCATGGGGAATTTCTCCCTGCCAGCAAACGGTATCTGAACGATTACATCCAGTATGTCACCAGTGACTTCCTCGCTGGTCTTGGCTTCGGGGCAACCCAGATGTTGGGGGAGCCGGAGGGCATTTATATCGGGTACAGCCTTGATACAGGAAGAAACGTGTACTTAAAGCCTGCCCTTGCCAGTCAAGGGGTAAAAGGCTCCGTCACCAACGCCCTTGCTGCCGCTTTTGTCGGCTCCCTCGGCGGTGGAAAATCATTCAGTAACAACATGATTGTCTATTATTCCGTATTATTTGGGGCACAGGCTCTCATTGTTGACCCAAAAGCGGAACGGGGACGCTGGAAAGAAACCCTGCCGGAAATCGCCCATGAAATCAATATCGTAAACCTGACTTCGGAGGAACAGAACAGGGGCTTACTTGACCCGTATGTGATTATGGAGAACCCAAAGGATTCTGAATCACTGGCAATCGACATCCTGACCTTTTTAACCGGCATTTCCAGCCGTGACGGGGAGAAGTTCCCTGTTCTTCGGAAAGCTATTCGTGCAGTAACAAACAGTGAAGAACGGGGGCTTTTCAAAGTAATTGAGGAACTACGGGCGGAGGGAACCACCATCAGCACCAGCATAGCCGACCATATCGAATCCTTTACGGACTATGACTTTGCACACCTGCTCTTTTCGGATGGGGATGTCACACAGTCCATCAGCCTTGAAAAGCAGCTCAATATCATTCAGGTAGCGGATTTGGTGCTGCCGGATAAGGAAACCTCATTTGAAGAATACACCACAATGGAGCTGCTTTCCGTGGCAATGCTCATTGTAATCAGCACCTTTGCCCTCGACTTCATCCACACCGACCGCAGCGTGTTCAAGATTGTGGATTTGGATGAAGCATGGAGCTTCTTACAGGTGGCACAGGGCAAGACCCTTTCTATGAAGCTGGTTCGTGCCGGACGTGCCATGAACGCAGGCGTTTATTTTGTCACCCAGAACACGGACGATTTGCTGGATGAAAAGCTGAAAAACAATCTGGGCTTGAAGTTTGCGTTCCGCTCCACAGACATCAACGAAATCAAGAAGACCCTCGCCTTTTTCGGGGTGGATTCCGAAGATGAAAACAACCAGAAGCGGCTCCGTGACTTGGAAAACGGACAGTGCCTTATCAGTGATTTGTACGGGCGTGTGGGCGTGATACAGTTCCATCCTATCTTTGAAGACCTGTTCCACGCCTTTGATACCAGACCGCCCGTAAGAAAAGAGGTGGAATGATGGTGATACATAGAACTTCCAACCGACAGCAATTCCCAGTTCCCTATCACTCAAAAAAGGGGTTGTCTTGGAAGATAGCAGGAAAAATGATTGGCAGGGTGCTTCTGGCACTCCTGCTCATCCTCCTGCTGCTTGCAGTCTTCGGCACAGCCGCCCACGCTGCCGGACTGGTGGATGATACGGTGGACGCTGCCAACGAATACAGCAAATATCCTCTGGACAACTACCAGCTTGATTTTTATGTGGACAGCGGATGGGACTGGCTCCCGTGGAACTGGCTGGACGGTATCGGAAAACAGGTGATGTACGGGCTGTATGCCATCACAAATTTTATCTGGACAATCAGCCTGTACCTTTCCAACGCCACAGGGTATCTGATTCAGGAAGCCTACTCGCTGGATTTCATTTCCTCTACGGCGGATTCCATTGGGAAAAATATGCAGACCCTTGCAGGCGTTACCACAGGCGGCTTGTCCTCGGAGGGATTTTATATCGGGTTCCTGCTGATTCTCATTCTGGTGGTAGGGATTTACGTTGCCTACACAGGGCTTATCAAACGGGAAACCACAAAAGCCATCCATGCCGTTGTGAATTTCGTGGTGGTGTTCGTGCTGTCCGCTGCCTTTATCGCCTATGCTCCTGATTATATCGGGAAAATCAATGAATTTTCCGCAGACATCAGCAATGCCAGCCTGACCCTTGGTACAAAGATTGTGCTGCCAAACTCGGAAAGTCAAGGAAAAGACAGTGTGGATTTGATACGGGACAGCCTGTTTTCCATTCAGGTCAAACAGCCGTGGCTCCTGCTGCAATACGGCAACTCGGATGTGGAAAGCATTGGGGCTGACCGTGTGGAAAGCCTGCTCTCAACCAGCCCAGACGAAAACAACGGGCAGGACAGGGAAGAAATCGTGGTGGAGGAAATCGAAGACAGGGAAAACACCAACCTTACCATCACAAAGACCATCAACCGCTTGGGAACCGTCTTCTTCCTATTTATCTTCAATATCGGTATCTCCATTTTTGTATTCCTGCTCACGGGGATAATGATTTTCTCACAGGTGCTTTTTATCATTTACGCCATGTTCCTGCCTGTGAGCTTCCTCCTTAGCATGGTTCCCTCTTTTGAGGGGATGTCAAAGCGTGCCATTACGAAACTGTTCAACACCATCCTTACCAGAGCCGGAATCACCCTGATTATCACGGTAGCGTTCAGCATTTCCACCATGCTCTACAACCTGTCTGGGGAATATCCGTTCTTCCTGACGGCGTTCTTGCAGATAGTGACTTTTGCCGGAATCTATTTCAAGCTGGGGGATTTGATGGGGATGTTCTCCTTACAGAGCGGCGATTCCCAAAGCATGGGGAGCCGTATCATGCGAAGACCCCGTATGCTCATGCACGCCCATATGCACCGTTTACAGCATAAGTTGGGACGTTCTGTGGCGGCTCTTGGGGCTGGAACGGCTGCATACCACGCAGGAAAACAGGCTGGCTCAGACCAGAGAAATGCTTCCCACTCCGGCTCTTCCAAACGGACACAGGCAGACCACAGCCGACCAGACGGACAGACAGCACCGGAAAAGGAATCCGCATGGAAACGGGCTGGCTCTGCGGTAGGTGCGGTGGTAGATACCAAAGATAAGATAGCCGATACTGCCGGACAGCTTCGGGAGCAGGCAAAGGATTTGCCTGTCAATGCAAAGTACGCCCTTTACCACGGGAAAACACAGGTATCAGAGGGTGTAAGGGATTTTACTTCCAGCATAACCCAGACCCGAACTGCCAGAGCGGAACAACGAAACGCACAGGCAGAAAGCCGCAGACAGACCATTGCAGAACGCAGGGCGGAACTGGAACAGGCAAAACAACCGCAAAAGACAGCTTCCGAAGCACCCAAAGGGGCGGCTCCTGTCCATGAACGCCCTGTTACTGCAAAGCAGCCGGAAGATTTCCGACATCATGCAGGAAAACCAGCCATGCAGCCTGCTTCCTCATCCATCAGGGAACGGGGACAGGTTCCTTATGGGGGAACTGTGGCGGATCGGGCTTCGGTTCCGGTGGTAAAAGCGGCTTCCATCCACCATGAACAGACGCCGCCTGTAAGGACAGAACGCCAGATAGTCCCTCCGGCTTCCCCAGACAAACCAGATGAAAGACAAAAGACAACTACTACACCTGCTGCTTCCCGTCCGGCAAGACCTGTCCAGAATGATACGGCTCCTGTGATACCGGAAAGAAAACGGGCTGCCCCTGCGGTAAAAGAATCAAACTTTACCATCCGGCGTACCACCGCCAGAAAGGAGTGGACAAAAACGGTAACAGCGGCTGCCAAACAGAAGAAAGGGGAGAAACCATGAAGTTAAGACACCTTTTCTTTGCCTGTTCCGGCGTGTTCGTGATGATGTTCTCCCTGCTCCTTTTGGTGGTGATTGTCTTCTCGGATGAGGAAGACGGAGGAAGCAGCGAAAACCTTATCTATGGGGGCGTGAGCATATCACAGGAAGTCCTCGCCCATAAACCTATGCTGGAAAAGTATGCAAGGGAATATGGCATAGAGGAATACTTAAATGTGCTGCTCGCCATCATTCAGGTGGAATCTGGCGGCACGCTGGAAGACGTTATGCAGTCCTCGGAATCTCTGGGGCTTCCCCCGAACTCCCTTAGTACAGAGGAATCCATCAAACAGGGCTGCAAATATTTCTCGGAACTGCTCGCAGCGGCAGAAACAAAGGGCTGTGACTTAAACAGTGTGATTCAGTCCTACAACTACGGCGGCGGTTTCCTAGACTATGTGGCAGGACGTGGGAAAAAATACACCTTTGAACTGGCAGAGAGCTTCTCAAGGGACAAATCCGGCGGAAAGAAAGTCACCTACACCACCCCTGTTGCCGTAGAGAAAAACGGGGGCTGGCGGTATTCCTATGGAAATATGTTCTATGTCCTCTTGGTATCGCAATACCTGACCGTGGCACAATTTGATGATGAAACGGTGCAGGCTATCATAGAGGAAGCTTTAAAGTATGAGGGCTGGACGTATGTGTACGGGGGCGATTCCCCCTCCACTTCCTTTGACTGTTCGGGACTGGTGCAGTGGTGCTATGGCAAGGCAGGAATCGCCCTGCCACGGACAGCACAGGAACAGTACAATGTGACGCAGCACATCCCCCTGTCCGAAGCAAAAGCAGGGGATTTGGTCTTTTTCCACTCCACCTACAATGCTGGAACCTACATCACCCATGTGGGGCTGTATGTGGGAAATAACCGGATGTACCATGCCGGAAATCCCATTGGTTATGCAGACCTGACAGGCTCTTACTGGCAACAGCACCTTGCCGGAGCCCGACGAATCAAACAATAAGAAAGGATGAACCGATATGATTCAGATTAGAAAAGAGGATAACCAGAAAAAGCAGAAAGAAAAGAAACTGAAAGTTTACAAAGTCAATACCCACAAAAAAACCGTAATTGCCCTGTGGGTGCTGCTGGCAATGAGCTTCCTGTTTGCCGTCTATAAGAATTTCACAGCGATAGACATTCATACTGTCCATGAAACCAAAGTGATTAAGGAAACAATCCTCGACACCCACAAGATAGAAAACTTTGTGGAGAATTTCGCAGAAGTCTACTATTCATGGGAACAGTCCGCCGCTTCCATTGATAGCCGGACAAACGCTTTAAAAGGGTATCTCACCGGAGAACTGCAAGCCCTGAATGTAGATACCGTCCGAAAGGACATCCCCGTATCGTCTGCCCTGACCGATTTTCAGATATGGGAAATCACAGAAGAAAAGGAGCAGCATTATCAAGTGACCTATACAGTGGAACAGCGTATCACAGAGGGAGAATCCGGTAAAACCGTCCGTTCCGCCTATCAGGTGACGGTCTATGTGGATGGCTCTGGAAATCTGACGATTATCCAGAATCCAACCATCACCAGCGTTCCCGTAAAATCCGGCTATACGCCAAAAGCGGTACAAAGTGACGGTACGGTGGATTCCATAACCACGGAGGAAATCAACGAATTTCTCACTACCTTTTTCAAGCTGTACCCTACGGCAACCGCAAAGGAGCTGACCTATTATGTGAATGAGGGCGTGCTGAAACCTGTGGGGAAAGAATACATTTTCTCGGAACTGGTGAATCCAGTTTACAATCGAAACGGAAATCAGGTGACAGCTTCCCTTGCAGTGAAATATCTGGATAACCAGACCATGACAACACAGGTATCACAGTTTAACCTTGTGCTGGAAAAGAACGGGGAAAACTGGAAGATTGTGAAATGATTATATATTCCAATAGTAAACAGATGATAAAAAATCATCTGTTTACTATTGGATGTGAGATAAATTCTTGTTTTAATTCCTAAATCTTTCTATAATAAAATTAAATTATCAATCTAATTTCATATTCTTTTCATATAAATGCTGTACAGTAAAAATGGAGGTGAATATATGGCTAAAATATTGATTGTCGAAGATGATAAAAGAACAAATATGGCTATTTGTGAATATTTAAAACCAACCGGACATAACATTGTTTCTGCTTATGATGGTGAGGAAGCATTGCAATTATTTCATAGTACAACAATAGATTTAATTGTTTTAGATATTATGCTTCCACGATTAACCGGAATTGCTGTTTTACATGAAATAAGAAAAAGCAGTCTTATACCTGTACTTATGCTCACAGCGATTGAGGATGAATATACGCAATCACAAAGTTTTGATGAATTAGCAGATGATTATGTAACAAAACCTTTTTCTATGGTATTGCTTGGAAAAAGAATCACCGCTCTTTTGCGCCGCTGTGGACAAATGCAGTCTATAGACACTATTACTTTCGGGGATGTTACTGTCAATTTTTCTGGATATACAGCCCATGATAAAAATGGAAGAATTGACATTACTCCAAAAGAAATAGAATTATTAAAACTTCTTATAGAACATAAAGGACTGGTTTTGACCCGTTCACAAATTCTTGACGAACTATGGGGATATGATTACCCTATTATCGACCGGACAATAGATACTTATATCAAAAATTTAAGAAAAAAATTACGTCTTAATTGTATTGTAACAGTAAAAGGAATCGGCTATAAGTATGAGGTGGTGGAATGAAACGATTAAAAATATTGCCTAAAATTTTTTTATATACATTCAGCATTATGGTGTTTATTATAATTGCAGCTCATCTGATTTTGTATTTACTTGCCCCACGAATTGCTATAGATTACACTTCATCAGTAATATCAAATCAAAGTGAATATGTATTAGATGGCAGTATCGACCCTTTGCAGTTTGTATCACAGGCAATTTGGCAGGCGTTACCATTTTCTGTTTTTTGTTGTATTATTCTTTGTGCAATATGTTCCTATTTTTTTTCAAAAAGTATTACAACACCAATTCGGAAAATTTCAAGTGTGACAAAACAAATGTCTAAAATGGATAAATCTGCTGTTTGTATAGTATCTTCTCAAGATGAAGTGAGAGAATTAGCTGATAATATCAATCAATTATATTATCGTCTATTTACAACTATTAAAAATCTTGAAGCAGAAAAGGAAAAGGTTAAAGAAAGTGAACAGGCAAAAATTGATTTTTTAAGGGCAGCGTCACATGAATTAAAAACCCCAGTAACCGCTTTAAATGCAACCTTGGAAAACATGATTTTAGGAGTGGGAAGTTATTGTGATTATTCCACATATCTTCCTGAATGTAAGGATATAGTAGAACAGCTTGCAACCATGATTCATGAAATTTTAGAAACTTCCAAAATAAATATGGAAACCACTCAGGAAGATTCTACGAAATGTAATTTATCAGACTTAATTTTGAATGTATGTGAACCATATAAACTGATTGCTGCGACTCATGGTATCAATTTAAAGTTAGATATTCCTCAAGAATACAGGATAATAATTCCACAAAAGCAATTTAGTCGGGCATTTTCTAATATTATTGCAAATGCTGTCACCTATACTCCAAATGAGGGGAGTGTTTTTGTCTGTTTAAAAGAACATACTTTAACGGTAGAAAATGAATGTATTCCGATTGATAAACAACAATTAGCACATATATTTGAACCATTTTATCGTCCTGATTTTTCTCGCAATAGTGATAGCGGTGGAAATGGATTAGGACTTTACATTGTCTCAACTATTTTTTCATCACTTCATATTTCATATGAATTTTTACCAACAGAATCACAAAAAGGGATGTGTTTCTCTATCCTCCTGCCAAAAGCTCTCTAATTTCAGAGGGCTTTTTTTCGCCCTAAATTCTATATTCATTTCATATACATTCCATATTGAACATTTATGATGTTCCTGTATTCAAAATAAAAAATCAGGAGGTATAAAAAATCATGAACTTTATGAAAAGAGCATTTCTATATGTCTCACGTAAAAGAGGAAAGAGTATTTTGCTTTTTTTCATCCTTTTAATTCTGTCAACTTTTGTTCTAACAGGACTAAGTATTGGAAGCGCGTCAAAACAAGCTCAAAAAAATTTAAGACAAAATATCGGCGGCTCTTTCAATATTGATGTCAATTATTCAGATTCAAATCCATATTATCACGAAGAAGAAAGTGAGAATGAAGATGGGTCTTCCGACCTTTTAATGTACTCGACTGAGCAGGTGACATCAAAAATGGTAGAAAACATTCGGAATATTTCCGGTGTTAAATTCTGTGATGCAACAACGGAAAGTCTGATAAATTTTGATAAACTTTTACCATTTGCCGGAACTGTTCCATTAGATGAGAGTCTTTCTCATTGTGTAAAAAGCATTGGTGTATGGCGTTCAGAAGAACAAAATTTCTTTACTTCTGGAAAAGTCCAACTAATAGAAGGCAGGCATATTTTAGACAATGACATACACAAAGTTATTGTATGTAAAGACTTAGCAGAAAAAAACAACTTAAAATTAGGCGATTCCTTAATTGTAACAAATGAGAACGGAAAGCAACTAGCTTTTGAAATTGTTGGATTGTTTCATGCACAAAAACTTGAAAAAATTGGCGAATCAATACCAACATATGATAAGATACAAAATTTAATTTTTACAGATATAGAATCTATTGTCGAACTTGAAAATAGTGTTGCAGTGCAAGGGTTTGATACAGTAAAAGTTACCGTAAATGACCCTAAAGATATTGAAAAAATTATAGAGCAAGTAAAACATTTACCTGACTATAAAGAAAATGTTTATAACATTTATGCCAATGATGAGGTTTACAAAAACACAGCAATTTCTTTAGAGAATTTAGATACGTTAGTTATCGGCTTGTTACTTGTAATCATTATCGCAAGTGTTATTGTTCTTTCACTTATTCTCACACTTTGGGGAAAAGAGAGAATACATGAAACAGGCGTTTTTCTCTCCATTGGAATAAAAAAATCCAGCATATTAGGACAATACCTTATTGAAGTTTTAATGATAGCAATTTTAGCTTTTACCTTATCTTTTGTTACAAGCAATATGATTTCTGGAAATATTGCAAATACCCTTTTACAACAAAATACAAAAAATGAAAAACAGCAGCTTTCAACACAAGAAGACCATACAGAAATGAAAAGTCTGGATTTTAGCGTTTCAGAAGATTCAGAATCCGCTACTCCTGATAAGGTAGAAATTACTTTGCCCGATATATTGCAATTATACACAATCGGTTTTTCTATCATTTTTATTTCAGTAACTATATCTTCGATTAGTGTTATGCGTTTAAAACCACGGGAAATTTTAGCCCGTATGAGTTAAGGAGGAACAAATGTCAATTTTTAAATGTAATCATGTATCATACTCTTATGATAAAAATACAAACGTGCTGAAAGATATTACCTTTTCATTTGAACTAGGAAAAGTATATGCGATTTTAGGTTCATCTGGTTCCGGAAAAACAACATTACTTTCACTACTAGGGGGACTTGATATACCAACTACCGGAACTATTTTATACGAAAATGAAGATATTAAAAAAATAGGATTGGAATCTCATAGACAAAATCATGTTTCTCTTATATTTCAAAATTATAATTTGATTGATTATATGACACCGATTGAAAATGCAACTTTGGCAGCAAAGAAAGATGTTGATGTGGTTCCTCTTTTAAAACGTCTGGGACTTTCTGATAAAGAACTAAAACGAACCATTTTAAAATTGTCTGGTGGGCAACAACAACGTGTAGCAATCGCACGTTCCTTAGCTACCGATGTCCCTATTATACTGGCAGATGAGCCTACAGGAAATCTTGATGAAATAACTGCCGCTGAAATCACACAAATATTACAGGAAACTGCCCATAAATTGAATAAATGTGTCATTATTGTTACTCATTCTAAAGATGTTGCTCAAAAAGCTGATACTGTGTTAGAACTCAAACAAGGAATATTAAGGCAGGTGAAAAAATGAAAAAAACGATTACACTAATAATTTGTTTATTACTTTCTACTTTTGCATTTAGTGGATGTGTAAACAGAACAGAAAAAAGTAAATCTGAAAAAGTTTCTTACGATTACGAAATTTCAGGGCAGGAGGATATGTCAGATATAGAAATTGTGCCAGAAAATGAAAAGTAAGCCAACGGAAGAATTATTCTTCCATTCGCTTATATTTCATAATACCATCAATAACGCTTTCCATAATTACAAGGTCGGTATCTGTCAACTGATTTATTTTTTCTTCAAGCTGCCTACGTCTGCTGCTTTTTATCATGTTATCAGTAGGTAGAAAAAATTCATCAACAGATACATTTAATAATGATACAAGGTCGTAAAGAACCTGTAAACTTGGGTGCTGCCCTTTGTTCTCAATATTGGTTAAATAGCGTGGGTCAATCTCAATCATTGCTCCTACCTGTTCACGGGTCAGCCCTCGTTTTTTTCGGGCTTCTTTTATAGCAAAACCTAATGCCCTGAAATCATATTTATCTTCTTTTTTACGCATAATACACCACCTCTGTACAT
>ENA-ORSQ01000338-ORSQ01000338.1-human-gut-metagenome-genome-assembly--contig:-NODE-338-length-33687-cov-6.369142_pt1 | contig 33687 bp, 28 predicted proteins | sample MGYA00241900_ERZ509164 | MGnify/ENA primary metagenome ERZ509164 (study PRJEB26280, sample SAMEA2338807) | human gut metagenome | biome: human gut; feature: human-associated habitat; material: faeces...
ATCATACCGCATCCTTATACACTCTCTGGATATGCATTGCCAGATATCCTGTCTCTGTTTCATCCAGCTTATGTCCAATACATCCTTCCAGGTTTTTACAGATGTCAGTGGCAACCTTATAGGCCTGGGGATACTGATCCAGCATATATTCATTCATGTCCAGATTCAGCTTCTCTCCTGTAGATGCACGCGCTACCATATACTTCATATGGTTCATCAGACGATTATAGGACAGTGACAGTACATCGATTGGCTTACCTGTTGCTTTCTCGATCATATCTATACACTCTCTCACTGCTCTCGCAGTCTGCATGGCAACAGATACCTTCTCGTCACCAATTGCAGAATGAATATGCAATGCCACATATCCAACCTCATGATCATCAATCTCTATCTGAAGTCTTTCTCTCAGAATTGTTTTCAGTGTTTCCGCAACTTTAAATTCACTGTAGAAAAGAACCTTGATATCCTCTGTCAGCGGATTGCTGATCTGCTCATTTCTGCGGATTCTTGCGACTGCAAAAGAAATATGGTCAGCAAGTGGAAAAAGAATCCCTCTGTCTATGGAATCTCCAAACACTTTCTGTGATTCTGTCAGAATTGCATCTGCAATCTCCAGATACTCCGGCTCTATTCCCTTTACCAGTTCCTTCGCAGATCCACGCTCTGTCTCCTGTTCCAGACGATATGTAGTGCATCCCTCCGGCTTATCAAAACGCTGGCTGACCTTTTTTCCAAAGCCAACACTTTTGATTTCCAGATCCCCCCTGCAAAAAGGTCATCCTTTTCAATTCACGTGCGTAAAAAAACAGTCAGATAATCAAGATGTCATCTCTTTTGATCATCCAACTGTTTTTTGATAACAATATTATTCCAGTGTCTCCACCGCAAACAACGGTTCACCGGCCTTAATCTCACCGTTTGCCAGAAGTCTGATCCTCTGGTTGTCTTCTGGTTCAGTATCAAGGATAGGGGAAGTGATGGACGGAGCATTGGCAGTTAAGAACTCCAAATCCAGTTTCATCATCGGATCACCTTTTTTCACTTTCTGACCCTCTATTACCAGGATTTCGAAGCCTTTTCCTTCCAGTTTTACAGTGTCGATTCCCATATGAAGAAGCATAGGGATACCGGAATCTGTCTGGAAACCTATGGCATGTTTTGTATCAAAAATAAACTCAACTTCACCGTCTGCAGGTGCATATACAGTACCTTCTGTTGGTGTCACCACTGCACCGTCACCCATCATTTTTCCTGCAAATCCTTCATCCGGTGCAGTAGAAAGATCTGCTGCGATTCCGTCTACAGGGCTGTAAATGATTGCTGTTTTTCTGATCTTTTCTTCTTTTACAGGTGCCAAGGACTGTGCTGTACCTGCATTTTTGTCCTCAACCTCTGCACTGTTCTGTACATTATCCGGTGTCTCATCTGCGAATTCGTTGGGAGCAGTCTCCAGATATTCTTCCAGCTTCGCCTTGATAACAGTTACATGAGGTCCATAGATAACCTGTACGCCCTGTCCTTTTTTTACGATTCCTCTGGAATCTGTCTGTTTCAGAAGTTCATCATGAACTTTCTCAGGCTCTGCAACTGTGATACGAAGTCTGGTCGCACAACAGTCAACATCTACGATATTTTTCTTTCCGCCAAGGCCTCTGGTGATCAGTTCACTTACCGGATCACCGGAGGTTGCTGCAGCTGCACCGGCTGTCTTTCCGGCTTCTTTTCTTGCATTTACATCAGCTTTTGTATAAAGCTTTGTCTCTGTATCATCATCTTCACGTCCCGGAGTCTTGAAATTAAATTTCCTGATCATAAATGTAAAGATCACATAATACAGGATAAAGTAAATAATACCAACCGGAATGATCCTCAGCCAGCTTGTTTTTGCATTTCCCTGCAGAATGCCAAAGAGGAACAGGTCAAGGAAACCTCCTGAGAAAGTAAGTCCTACTGCAATATTCAGCATATGTGCGATCATATAAGCCGCACCTGCCAGGATCACCTGAACTACGAACAATGCCGGAGCTACAAACAGGAATGAGAATTCCAGCGGTTCAGTGATACCAGTAAACATACATGCCAGCGCTGCGGAAAGAAGAAGTCCGCCTGCTGCTTTTTTCTTCTCAGGTTTTGCACAGCGATACATAGCCAGCGCTGCTCCCGGAAGACCAAAAATCATAAAGATAAACTCACCAGAGAAATATCTGGTTGCATCCGCACTGAAATGTGCTATATTTGCAGAATCAGCAAGCTGTGCAAAGAAGATATTCTGTCCGCCCTGCACCACCTGTCCTGCCACTTCCATAGTTCCGCCCACTGCTGTCTGCCAGAATGGCATATAAAATACATGATGCAGCCCAAAGGGGATCAGTGCTCGTTTAATAATACCAAAAATCAGAGTTCCCAGATATCCACTGCCTGTTACCAGACCGCCCAGAGCATAAATACCGTTCTGAACTGCCGGCCATACAAAATACATCAGGATTCCCACAAACATATATACGATCGTGGAAATGATCGGTATAAATCTTGAGCCGCCAAAGAATGACAGCGCATTCGGAAGCACAATTTTGTGGAAACGGTTATGAAGTGCCGCAACACCAAGACCTACGATAATACCGCCGAATACACCCATCTGCAGAGACTGGATCCCGCATACAGAAGTAATGGTTCCTTCCAGTACATCTGCTGCTATCTGACCGTCTGCTGTGATTTCATTGTTGATAAGAAGCATGGCACTGACAGCCACATTCATAACGAAATATGCAATCAGCGCAGAAAGAGCAGCAACCTCTTTCTCTTTCTTTGCCATACCAATGGCAACACCAACAGCAAAGATCAGCGGCAGATTGTCAAATACAGCACTTCCAACCTTGTTCATAATGATCAGAAGAGAATTAAGTAATGTTCCACTTCCCAGGATCTTCTGCAATTCATAGGTAGCGATGGTTGTTTCATTTGTAAAGGAACTGCCGATACCAAGTAGCAAACCTGCAACAGGGAGAATTGCGATCGGAAGCATAAAAGATCTTCCCACACGCTGCAAAACTCCAAAAATCTTGTCTTTCATGTTCTTTTGTCTCCTTTTCCTTATTCGTGCGAATAAACCGTCTTGTTTCCGGGAGATTAAAACCTTCTGACATATGATTATTCCGCGTTTTACCACAAAGAATACATCAAAAAAAGGCACTAACCCCCATAAACATTAAAAAATAACATTTATGACCGGTTAATGCCTGCCTGTCCAGTAACACACCAAATCTGTGCTATACTATAAAAGATTATTTATTCCCTGTCAAGATACTCAGGAAAATTTTTTACAAAATATTTTTGCATTTCATGAATCGATCTCTGTAATGACCATTTATTATTTTTCAAAGCCGCAACATTCTCTGCATCCTTCTGATCTGATAGAAATTTATTGATTTCCCACTGCTGCAGGCTGCACGTTCAACTTGATCACTCTGTCTTCCCATTTTAATCCATTCAGATCTACAGAAATGTACACCCATTCATCGCTGAGTTTAAGCTCTTTTCAGAGGGATTTTATCTGTTTCTCTCTTCCAGATATTCCAGACATTCATTCACACCTTTAATACCAAGTTCCTTGCACACTTTATCCTGAATTTCCACCAGACATTCCAAAAGAAGAGGATTAAACATTCCGCATTCTCCATTCAGGATCATTTCCATTGCCTTCTCATGAGAATATGCTTTCTTATATACCCGGTCACTTACCAGGGCATCATACACATCTGCCAGTGATACCACCTGGGCAGATATAGGGATTTCTTCTCCCTTCAGGCCATCCGGATATCCTTTTCCATCATAACGTTCATGATGCCAGCGGCATATTTCATAGGCATATTTCATCATCTCTTCATCATGATACATTTCCAGCCTGTCAAGCATCCGGGCACCTATGATCGTGTGCTGCTTCATGGCTTCAAATTCTTCCTTTGTAAGCTTTCCGGGTTTATTCAGAATTTTTTCGTCAATTCCAATCTTACCGATATCATGAAGTGCGGAAGCTGTGGCGATCATATGCTGCTGAGACCAGGAAAGATCGTAATTCTCTGATTTTCGCATCAATTTCTCTAGCAAAAGCTGAGTCAGAATATTAATATGCAACACATGAAGCCCGCTTTCACCATTTCGGAACTCTACAATCTGACTGAGAATCCCGGTCATCATACGGTTGTTTTTCTCTTTCTCATAAATCTGATCTGTTACCAGATGGATCAGACGCCTTTGCTTGGCATAAAGCTTGATCATATTGATAACCCGCTGATATACCACCTTAGCATCAAATGGTCTGCTTATATAATCTGAAGCCCCCAGTTCGTAGGCACGGCGGATATAACTCTCTGATCCTTCACTGGAAATCATGATCACCGGTATATCCTCGATCCATTTATCTCTGTTCATATAGGCGAGTACTTCAAATCCATCCATTTTGGGCATAATAATATCTAACAGGACCAATGAGATTTCAGTTCCATACTGCTCTAACATCTTCAGAGCCTCTTCCCCGTCACAGGCCTCCAGTATCCGGTATTCTTTTCCCAGAATTTCCTTAAGTATCTCTCGGTTCATTTCAGAATCATCAACAACCAGAAGCTGGGGCAGGTTCCTTTTTTCCATCTTGTCTGTATTTTGCTTCTGCTCCCACCGGGTCACTACTATATTTTTATGTCCCTTGGCCATATACATAAGTCGGTCTGCTTTGGTGAGTGCTTCCTCCAATCTGCCATGGGTAAACATAGCTCCACCAATGCTCACTGAAAGCTTCAGACGATTAAAACCCGGAATATGCGTCGCATGGATCTTCTCCTGGATCATACGGAGCTTCTGTGAAAAGACTTTCTTCTCAATTCCGGGCAGGATCAGCAGAAATTCATCTCCTCCATAGCGCACCAGAATATCCGTACGACGGATATAATGCCGAATTACATTCACTACGGTTGTCAGTACCAGGTCTCCTCCATCATGACCATAAGTGTCATTGAACAATTTGAAATCATCCAGATCGATAACTGCAACTCCGGCATTCAAAGACATATTTTTGACTTTTTCCTCAAAATATCTGCGATTATACGCCCCTGTCAGCACATCCTTATACAGCTTTTCACTATATACCGTCAGCTTTTCCGTCAGTTTTTCATATCCTTCCTCATCTGTCAGCGTGTTCTCGTCCAGCTTTTTCAGCATTTCCATTACATAAGGCTCACTGTCAATCTCCAGATACCTTGCAAATACCTGATACATATCAGAATCAAGAAATTCAATTTTGGATGTCTGTTTCTTCTCCTCCAGTGCTTTAAGGGAAATACAATTCTCACATCTTTTATCTTTATTCCAGAAAGCATAACACTGGCAAAGATTTTCTCTTCCTGCAAGCTTACTTTCCATTCCGGAAGTCTTCAGATCACTCCCTTTCAGGAGACGGACTACATCAAAAATCTCCCGAAGCACCTCCATTTTATTCTCTGCTTCCTGCATCGTCATTTGTTTCCACTCAATCATTATTCCCAGCCTCTCACGAACAACAGCTTTTTTCTGCAATATAAACTTGTATCATTATACCACTTACTCATCATGCAGTACAACAATAATATTTTTTCTTGATTTCTTAATTTCATAAAGGGAGCACCTAAAAAAACAGTCCTTGAGGCGTGCTCCCAACCGGTTCTGACTCCAACTGCCTTATAACCCTGCTCCTGGTTGACCTCATATAGTATAAGCTCTATTACGGTCATCTATATACATAATATGGCTTGACCTCATAATAATATAATTGCTATTGCAGTCAACCAGAAACATGCTTCAGCTTGACCTTATATAATAAAAGTGCAATCGCAATCAACTATATTTGTAATTATGATTGACTTAAAATAATAGAAACACAATTGCAAGTCATCTATAAACAGGATTAAACTTGACCGTACATAACAAAAACGCGATTACAGTCAATTATAATCATGATTCCTGACTAAAAAGCCACAGACTGAACGGATTCCAGTCTGTGACCTGATTAGATTTTTATACTCAAAAAGCTGTCGAACCTCCAGCAGAAAGGAGGTGGACTCCATGGAAGAAATTCTCACCACATTTCTTGTCTCTGTTATAGCAGGCGTAGTTAGCTACTACATATGCAAATGGCTGGACAGCAGACGATAGACAGCAACAGTCTAAACGGAATAGCTCACCGTAACGAGCAAGAAAGCCCCCAGAGCTGGCACTCTGAGGGCTTTTGTTTTGCTTCACGGAATCTCACCACATTCCTTAGCTACTGTTAGTATATGCGCAATGTGCCAAAAAGTCAACTCAAAAATAGTGGGTGAAAAAGCCGCAGGCTGGATGGGTGCCAGTCTGTGGCTATCTTAAGATAATCTTATTTACCTTCCGTAGTTTTACATTGCAAAATCTTCTCCAGTTCAGCTACTCTTTTAAGTGCTTCTGCTGTCTCTTTCTGGGCTTTTATTTTTTCTTTTTCAGCAGAATCCGCTCTCTGGCGTTCTCTTTCTGTATTTTTGCGTTCAGCTTCCTGACCTTTTTCATACATAATCGTATCTCTCTCAAAACCCTTCATATAGACTAACGACACCTCCCCGTCCCGCTTCACGATATCCACCATCTTCTGGATATCTTTCAGTGTATCATTTACTGCATTTGTCTGGGTTGTGTTCTCCATATAGTTCAGGAACTGCCGGAGTTCTTCGGATATGTCATCCCCCTTTGTACCCTTAGTATACAGTACAGTTGTCTGAGCGCCATCATCATATGGCATTTCCGGTTCTTCTACGCACATATTTCGTATTGTATATTTCACTCTGTCGTAACCAAAAGGATCATAATTACAGATAAAGATCACGTATACTCTCTTTAACTTTCCAAAATCCTCTCCTGATTTCAGGCTGCGGCTGTCTATGATGGCATGATAAAAACGGATCCTCTGTGGAAATGCGGCAATATACTTTGCTTTATCATTCTTATCCGGCTCCAGGTCATAGATAGATGCATCTTCTGACGCATCTATCTCAGCGCTGTCATCGCTTTCTACATAAACATCCAGCCGGGCTCCCCGCAGATCCGTATTCAATCCCCCATAGGATTTCTGTGCGATCACTTTCAGATTTCGAAATTCCTTATTAAACAGAAGTTTCAGGATCTTTCGTGTAAACTTCTCTCCCATTTCAGGATATGTCATCATGGCATTGAAGAGAAAATCATCCAGCAGATTCAACTCTTCCAGTTTTTTTCTTTCATTCTGCATCTGCATGCTCCTTTCCTTATGATGGAGGAAACAGCAGGTTCCTGCAGAATTTATATATGCGCCGTTGTACTGTTTCCACCATATTTATTTTCACTTCATATGTGGAATCAGATTGACCGAACGGCCTTAGAACTTTCCCAGATATGTAATTTTAGTGTAGCAAATGATGGCCGGCGTGTCAACCACGGAATGAAGAAAGCCACAGGCTGGGTGGGCCCAGTCTGTAGCTCAGTTAGATTTTTATACTTTCTTTAGAGAACTTTTAAAACAAATTTCGTTTCTTTATTTTCCCGACAGGGGGTGCGACCCCGACAGTATCTCCCTTTTGTATGAAAGTCCAAAGCATTGAGCGGACACTTGCTGATAAAATATTTGCTATTTGCGATTATTATTTACAAGATAATATCACAAGACATTCTCGACATCTATATGACATTTACAAACTTCTTCCACTAGTCCCATTAGATGATACTTTCAAAAATCTAATACTTGAAGTAAGAAACATACGAGCTACTTCTCCGATTTGTCCATCAGCTAATCCAAATATAAGTATTTCTAAATTACTTCGACAAATTGTTGAAAAGCAATCTTATAAAACTGATTACGATACTCTTACCATCGGACTATTAGATGAAAAGATTCCATACAATACAGCAATTACCGCTTTATTAGAAATTATCAAAAGTAATATTTTTGAATGAGCTTTAATGTAAAAGTCACAGACACTTTAAAAGTTAATCTGTGACTTTTGATTTAATTATTATTCAATAACTGGTATCTGAGTTTTCAGATAGAAAGTTTTATCTCCAACAGTAACAACAGCCATATAATTTAAATCTCCTATCTTTGCAGGCGTACATTTCATTACCTTGTCTTCAATGCTCACTTTATCTTCTTCTTTATTGCCATAATACTCCCATTTAACATTATACTCTTCTGTTAAATTCCCATCAATCGTAGCCTGAATATATACTTCAACATATTGGCCTTTATTAACAGTAACCAATTCCTGTTTCGTATTAGCGTCTCTTACTTTTACTATAGCCTCATATTGATGATCATTTAAGGTAATTTCCTGCATTTTTTCATATTCTTCTCCAGCAATATTAACAAGCGCAAGTAATTTATATGGGCTTCCCTGATAAAGTCCGTATTGAATTGTAAATTTACTGTCTTCACTGGATTTTGTCGTTCCAAGCTTTGTTTCCCATTTACTATTTTGATACCATACAACATCCAAATCTGTAACTGCTTTTCCATCTATTTTAGCCTCTAACCAATATTGTTTTAAATCTCCTTTATATCCACTTGTATCACCATGAATAATTAATTCCACTTCTGGTTTTCTGACAGTAATTGTTTTTTGCAATGTTACTGATTTACCTGCGACTATTTCATATACAGCCTTTATAGTATATGTTCCTGATTTCTTAGCAGAGAAAACTGTCGTTTCCTTTTCTCCGGAACCAGTAGAATATTTTGATAAACTTCCTGCGCTTTCGTTATTATTCACAAATGACCAAGTAACATTTCTACTTACCGCTTTTCCATCTCGTTTATCCAGAATATTCAAATAAAGTTCTTGATTTTCACCATATTCTATTGTTTCGTCGCCATCTGGTACAATTTGTGCAGTTAATGGTGGAGCCTCAACATTAACAGTAAATGTATCATATAAAAGGAATGTTGTATTTGAGCAAAAAATCCCCCCCATTTCTTGCAAATGAGCGCCTACAATTATTGATTTATCTACAACGCCAGATGGAGCTTTAAATGTCCACTGCCCTTTTGCATTAGTCTTTACAATACCCCTCACACTGCCATCACTATTTTCCCATGTTGTCTTAACACCATCTCCGGTACTCGATACAGGAATAACTGTCTTACTTCCATCCCATTTTGAAACTCGCAACTGCATATTCATTGCATAAGCTTCATCTACATAAGCTACTGATTGTGTAGGTATCAAATGTATACCATAAGCCACATTCACCTGCTTAGTAGAAACTTTTGTATATATCGGTGTTGTTTGATTTACATCCCCTCTAGCATACTGAACATATTCTGCCTGCACAGTAAAACCTGAGGGAATATAATCCTTCTTTTCTTGCCCATTATAGAATATGGCAGAATCAACATGAATGGTTGCTTTCGAGTTACTTGTCTGCGTAATATTAACCCCCGGATGTTTACCTAACAGACTCCAATTTATACGATAATTCTCCCATGCATCTTCTTTATTCTTTGGCCAGAAATTAAATCCCCAATTAACTGAAGGCGCACATTCATAATCAAATCCAGCAACAATAGTATTAATAGATTTTGTTTGATTAATTTCAATCTCACCGTCTCCCGTCAATCTATCACCAACATAAAATGTGTTCTGATCTTTAACTATACCATACCCATTCCTACTGGATAAATCAATTTCCGCCTTGACACTCCAAGTACCAATATCTATTTGTTCAAACTGACCCTCTCCGCTATAATCTTCAGTACCTTCTGGCTTTTGTATCGTATTTATTGTTGCCTTTACATTATCAACTTTTGTTCCGCCTTCCATGTATACATATGAAAGCGGCCTATCATCACCTACCGCATAGGTTCCACCCTTTTCAGGATTGTTTATATCTATTCTGGCAATACGAACTTTCACTGTTCCAGATATACCAGAATCTATGTCCGTAACTGTAATTTCTAATTCTCCACTTGATTCAGTTCCAGCATCTGAAGAAATAATAATTTTACCCGTTGATGTAATATTACCAAAGTCTTTATTAGATTTCCAATTTAAATTCAAGTCCGACTGTTTCTGTGTTCCATCATCATAACGCAACGTCCATTTTATAATTTTATTTAAATCTACCGTATTTCCTGCACCAATTAAAATTGAGTCAATATCTGCTTTAAGTTCAATTGGTGTTGGTTCTTTCGTTGGTTCCGGTGTTGGTGTTTCAGTTGGTATTGGTTCTACCGGATCTATATCCGGATCAATGTCTATTTGCTCGGAAATTCCTAACTCGTTTCGCAGACTTACGCTGTGAAGTGTTTCAATTGTTTTTGTACCGTTCTGAGTTGTCAGCTGAAAGCGGACAATCCTATCACTAAGAGCTTTTGAAATATCTGCACGAAAATCCAGAATTCCCGTTGCAAGAATTTCATCTTCCTGAGATATTCTTTTCCAGCTATTTCCCACTTTTACATAATGAACATATTTAACTTCACCTGTTGATTTTTCCCAGACAATGCACTGTCTGTCGTTTTCATTTTTTAATACTGTTGTTGTATTCTCCGTATTTCCCAAATCTATTGCTGTATTGCCTGTATCGGTATTACTTGCAGACATAACCGCTACATCTTCGTCATCATCTGTCTGGCTATCTGGCTCTGAATCATCTCCAGCTGAAACCATAAATATTTTACCACCAGAACTGTTTTCTGCGCCTTTTCCCTTAATATCATTACTGATAGCCTTTTTGTCAGCAGTAAAATAATATAAGTTGCGGTTTGCATTAATAATCATATCTTCTATTTTATCAAAAGTCTCCTGTGTTTCCATCTGAACTTTTGCGTTACTGGATGTATTTCGATATGAACTTGAACTACTTGTAATAAGACTCAAAACTACACCAGAAAAAATTGCAATGATGGCAACTGTTACAATCATTTCTATTAATGTAAAACCTTTATCTTCTTTCACGTTTTGCTTCTTATGTTTGCTCATGTTACCGCTCCTTTATTTATTATCCTGCCTGAATTTCATATTTTCCGGTATCTTTAAAAAGGTTAATTACTCTTTTTCTTCCGCCCCCGCCGATAATGATCTGACTACAGTAATCTCCCCCTGTAAATCCTTTTTCCAAAATTCCGGCTACATCCAGATCATTCCAATATGATTCGTTCTGATTCTGTAAAGGCAGAAATCCTCCAGTCTCTCTTTTATAAGTAATAATAATACTGTCTCCTACATTTAATGGAATTTCTTCATCACTATTCTCAACCTTATAACTGATAAGAGTTTTGGCTGGAGCAATTTTTTCTTCATCCTCGTTCCATTTAATATTTTCTTTTCCGTCTACTTTTCCACGATCAAGAATATAGCTTATATAATATCCATTTGCACGTTTTTCAAGTCTCATTTCGCCCACAAGACGGTTAGATGCTTCAATTTTAGTTTTGTCCAGCGCAGATGCAATAGAATTAGCTGCTCTCTGAACACGAAATCCAATAATAGAATTTAAAGATGGAACCAGAATTCCGAGAAGTATGGCAAATATAGACACTGTTACAACCATTTCCACCAATGTAAATCCCTTGTTTTTCTTTCGCATTTCTGATTCCACCTCTTTTTAACTTTTATTCTTTCTTCCAGTTACTGTAAGTTACACAATCTGCCAGATCATATGTTGCTAATTCTCCATCTTTATTTTGAATATCATTCGTAGTATTTCCAAGTACATATTCATTTCCATGCCAGAAGAAATCCTGTGCTTTTAATGTCTGTCCATTTGAATTTTCATCTTCAATCTGTGACTGAAATACTTTCGCTGCTTCCAGTGGTGCAGCTTCCAGTTGTACGCCCGGATTCATTATAATCTTTCCCTTTGCCATGATAATCCCTCTGAATTGCACATCTTTTGCAATTTCAACGTCTCCAGTGCAAACAACCAGTCTGACGCTTTCTGCTTCTTTACTTGTAATCTCAAGTGTTGTATTTGTTCCCTGACTTCCATTATTGCACATGATCACACTAGGAGAATCACCTTTGGGATACTGATATTTTTGTCCAGTTTCATTTTGAACAAACGCTTTAAGCTTCTCCTCATTTACCAAATTATCAAATACGGTACTTGATGGATCTGCCTCATTATGTGGCGGTATTGTATTATCAGAATCCGATACACTTGTCTCCAAATCATTATAATTGCTAACCATCTTACGATTAAGTGCAAACCACTCATCCTGATAATCAACCTGATCCTGTATCAGTTTATTTGTCAGCTTCGGATGTGTTGCACTGTACATTTTTCCCTCTTCATCCTCGCCGGAATAAGAAAGAATATTTCCGTTTGTGACATAAAGTAAATATGTTTCACTGTCTTTTACATAAATACCCGAATTTTCACCATTAAAATAGAATGCCAAATATTTGTCCATCTGCTTCTTTATGTCTGGATTTTCCTGATAATACTCCCTCATAAACTTAGCTGCATTTGTTTCATCAGTAAAATTAAGATAATAATAAACAACTGTTCCACTTGCATTATCTGGATAAAATACTTGTTTTATCGGATTCTCTGAATCAACCCCAATATCCCGCAAAGTTTTTCCATTCCATACTTCCACAGGAGTATCCCATTTAACAGGAATCGCATTCCCTGCCAAACCTTTCGCTACTGCCTCTTCATATGTCATAGGATTCGTATAACCAGAAGTATCAGCAGAATCAGCTCCCAAAATTTCTGTAGGTGCTAAATATGCCAGCTGAGTTCCCTTTACAGTAACACTTTCTCCAGTCATAATATTTGATGTCTCATTTGGAGAAATATAATTTTTTCCTGCCAGCATAAGCTTTTGTACGCCTGACATATCAAGTTTTGTTGCTTTTCCATTAATAACAATCGCACTACTTAAATCTTTATCACTATAATTCTCATATTGGTCTTTATAATGACTTTTTTTAGCAGATTCTACTGATCCATAACCATAATAATTTCCAGCTATAGTTATTGAACTTCCATTTCCTGAAGCAACTGTTAAATCATCTGCAAAATATGTATCACCAAGCAAACTTGCTGTCGAAGATGTCATCGTCAGACCTTTCGCCCATAATTCAACACCTGCATTGCTTGTAAATGAGCTTCCCGCTGCAAGATTAATATCTCCCTCACATACAAACTTATCAGCAGAAATAATAGATAAATTTATATTATTTTTTAACAAAAGACTTGTTTTTTTATCTTTAGGAAAACCTTCATCACTATCATCAAGTAATCCAGCATATATATTTCCTGTCAATTTTATGTCTTTTATAGGGTCACTTTCACATATAATTCCGCTGTTAGCTACAACAACCATTCCCATTAAATCCGGTAATGAAGAAGGAGTTGCAAATTTTACACTTGGAATACCCATCTGGATATCTGTCTTTATGATAGACGCACGGCCTTTTTCGTCTACATAAACTGCTTTTAAATCTTTCAAAGTTACTTTACTACTTTTCTTTACCTCATCTTTATTAAGCTTTACAGCCGGAGACAACGTCGGTTCCACAATTTCCAATGACTCATTATCACCTACAGTAAGATCAACATAATCTGCTTTTAAATGTCCTACCTTTTCCTGTATTTTATCATATAATTTATCATAAAAACTCTGTCTAAATGCTTTCTGACGCAGTTCATCCTGAACTTCGTCTTGGCTTTTCCCTGACTGATCATATGTTTCAAGGACCTCTATATAGGCTTCAGACATAGCATCTCCAACTTCTTCCTGAAGACCGACTCGAATTTCTTCAATCGCACGTTCAGCTGTATAAAAACTGTCTTTTCCTTTTAAATCGGTGATCTTCATATGAAAATTGGCAATCGCCATATACAGAACAAGCATTCCAAGAATTCCCACAAAAGCTATTGAGACTATAACAGTAAACAGTGAAAATCCTTTATTATATTCTTTTTTTTCTGTTACACGTTTATCCATTTATGCCTCCTGAAAAAAGCTAATCTTCTTTTGTTCCATCTAATGTTACCACCAGATCTTCTTTCGGAAATCCTTTTTCTGCTGCACCTGCTTTATATACTTCAACCTTGGTTGTATATATACGATCTTCCAGTTTTTTATCATCCAGTCCATTATAATCAACTATTTTCTTTGCAGCTATACCAGAAACATGCCTTACTGGTGTAGAATTGTCCTGATAAGTTAAACTCATTTGGTTAATTTTCGGTCTGTCTAATTTATCATAAATATCACTTATATTGTAATCAAGATTTGTACGTAATTTTATCTGGCTTTTATATAAGCTTGGACTCGTATTCCAATTTGAAGTCTCCGGATTTTCTTTTATAACTAACGACATGTGATATTTATTTTCATCTGTCAGAATAGAATTTTTATTGTTTTCATCCTGCTGTTTTGCAATATACAAATTCACAGGATAATTATTCAAATTTTCCACTATAATTTTATCCAGAGGTTTTACGTTACTCTGAGATTTATAATTAGGATAATAAAAAATATAAATATTCTTTAATACTTTATCTGCGCTGGATGTATAAATATTCTGATTACTTACAATTGAGCAAAAATATTTTTGAGTTGGATCACTATTCTCTTGATCCGGGTCTCCACCACACGGGCATAAATCCATTCTTCCATATTCCGGGTTTACTGACGAAACATAACCATGTGCATCAATCGTATATTTTGCATTTACTTCTACCTTTTCAGTCTCTTTGTCATAATCAATCGTAATTAATAATGTTTTTTTCGCACTATTAAATACTTCTTCCGCATTCAGGTCTGAAGCCAGAGGTTCTTTATGCTGTGCAATAAATGCCTCTTTTTTTTGTTCATAATTTTCTGCATTAGTATCAGTTCCACATGCTGCGTTCAGTTCACTCTCCCATTTATCATGTGCAAATTTAAATTGTTTCGCTATCAACCCATCGTTTCCAGAAAATGCATCTAAATATTTCTGCTTTTCTACAATGAACGGTGCATTAGAATCCGTATCAAGGTTTGATATATTCGGCGCCAGATAATCATTCTTCCCTTCTTCGCTGTTCGTGGACGTTTTTTTCTTATATCCGGAATCCTTACTTCCGTCAAACGTCACCAATGCATCAAATGTTTCATGGTTATTATTTACATTGGTAAGTTCATAGTAATATTTCGAAGCATTGTCACCATTTTTTCTTGGATTGAATTTATAAGTTTTACCATTATCTGTAGATATTACAGATGCCGTTACATTCGTTTCATCCACACCATCTGTATATTTTCGCACAGGATTATATACTACTGCATCGCTGTTATCTTTGGCTGCCAGTACCTCCCTTACACCCAGTTCATCTGCGGCACCGCTGTTGATTCTGCTTTTCTGGGGATCCAGGAATGTCAGTCTGGAAGAGCCGCTGCTGTCCAGAGGATAATTGAATGTCAGGGAAACTTCTTCGAATTTCTTCGCTTTGATTTCCTCCATAATGTTCTGTGCTACAGTCGTTGCTTCCAGATATAAATTCGATTTCTTATTGATTCTGCTTGAAGTCACAAAGCTCTGAAGGAGCACAATCGCAGTTATGGAAAAGATGCTCACTGCAATGATTACTTCCAGCAGTGTCATACCTGCATTTGAATTCTTATTCTTTTTTCTGTCCAACTGTATGCTCCCTTCTCTTGCGTCATTTTCTAGATATTTTATTGATTAACCGAATATCCATAATCTATCTGTCAAACAGATTTTTATCTAATATAATCAGAAAATCTCAGTGGAATTTCTTCCTATATAAAAACACAGATAGAGGGGCTCTGTATTTCTCCCCTCTAACATACTTTCCTTTATTGTGCCTGTTCGGCGGTATCAGCAGGGGCTGCTGCGTCCTGCGTGTTTGCTCCTTCCTGACTGTCTGTTGTCTGGCCGTCAGCGCCGGTGTCGGAAGCCGCCTGTTCTGTGTTTGTCTCTGCGGCTTTCGTTTTGTTCTTCTTGCTTTTTTTGCTCTTTTTGCCTGACTCTATTGTTCCGAAAATATTATCTGTTCCGTATGCTACGCTTCCTGCATCCGGTTCTGTATAAGTTTGGCTTGTTCCTGCCATGAAAAACAGGTTTACTGTAATGCTGCCCGAAAGATTTCCTGTTGAGGAGTCAAAAGAAGCATTTACATTATCAAGTGTCATCCTGCCTGTCTGGTCAGCCAGATAATCAACCATATCCTTCAGGCTGGCATAAGTTCCTGTAAACTGCATGGTATCCTGTGTCCGGTAGAGTACAGGACTGGTGAACACACTGTTCAGATTCTCCACTTCTGCATCGGAGGCAGCCTGACGCTCATTCTCTCCGACTACATCTGTGCCCTCGATCTCATCAAGCTGAGACTGGGTCTGCTCATTTGCCTGCTCTGAGAGAGTCTGGTCAGGCAGACCTGCCAGGGGGTCTTCTGTACTTCCGTCCAGGGAAGCCACAAACTCTCTTGTGCCCAGACCTACATTGGAGATCTGCATGTCCAGGAAGTTCTCCATATTCATAGAAAGTACGATTCCGTCTTCAGGACGGATATCTGCCGGAAATGCAGATGTATATTCGCTGACCTTTGCATTGATATCTTCTGTTTCTTTCAGATAAAAATCCCTGTCTGCAGCCAGCTTCAGCAGGTCATCCAGCCTTGTCTTCAAAGGTTCGGTTGATGCCTGGATGCTCTGCGCCTCTTCCATCTGCGGTCTGTATCCGAAGAAATATCCTGCTGCAAAAACACCTACTCCAAGAAACATCAGCAGTATTTTTTTATCACGCATAGAAATATTCATGTCCATAATTAATCCTGCCTCCTATTACTCTCCTGCGCTGTCCAGCGGTGCCGGATCTGAATATGTACAGAGTACACTTAAGGATACGGTTCCATCCTCAGCCTCGTCAATTCCTGTAGTGGTTACAGTAGACAGGCTCTCAAAGGTGCGAAGCTGCATGATCGTGTTCGCTGCTGCCGATTTGCTGCCTACACGCATGGAAAAGCTGACCTGCGTTCCTGTAGAGCTGAAGTTCTCCACTGTAATATCCGAAGGCATTTTCTCTTCCAGCTCTTCGATAAAATTCTTAAGTCCCTCATTTGGGGTATTTGTATACTGATACATATTCTGATAATTGTCATACTGTGCCTTTGCACTGGTATAAGCACTGTAAATCTCCTCAATGGAGCTCTCTTCTGAGATTCTCTGATTCAGCCGCTCCTGCTCATGCTGCTGATAAATACGGTTTGCATATCCTGCAACTGTCAGCACAACTCCTGCCACTGTTCCCACCACACAGATAATGATGGCACCGCTCAAAGTCTCTTTCTTTTCTTTCTTCTTCCTGTTGACCTTGTCCATCAGGTTTACGCCTGAAGTACCCGATGAAAGAACTGCAGCGTAAAGGCAGGCTTCCTGTGCGTCCCCGCCAGCAGGCAGGGCAAAATTCTTAAACTCCTGTAATACGTCCACCTGCTGTCCCAGCTCATTGGTAAGAAGGAGCATCAGCCCCTTTACCCGCGCGCCAAGACCACAGCATACGATAGAATCAAAATTTGTATCCGTATGGCGGGAAATATAATAATCCATAATACGGGAAATATTTCCAATCAGGTATCTGAGGCTCTCTGTCACCTCAGCCCTGGCAGTTTCCAGCTTTCTCTCCTCATCAGAGATTTCTTCGTCAAAAGACTCCATGTCAAGGAAAGGATTGATACATTTTCTGCTGCAAAGCACATCCAGAGCCTCATTTACATCCAGCCTGTCCCCAAACTCCGGGAAAGCCCTTACTGTCTCTGCCGCACTGTCCACACCATAATTAATATTACGCTGGAGGGTCAGTTCACCGTCCTGGATGATCGTAATGCTGGTTCCCATATATTCCACCTTAACCAGAATATGAGTTCCTTTTGCATACTCATCCTTTACTGAATGATAAATACTGTCACCTGTGTAGGTGATCCCTGTCATTGTCAGCCCTGCATTCTCCGCAAACTCACTGTAAGCTGCTGAGATTGCTTTAGGAGCGGCATAAACCATCAGATGGTACTGCTTTGTCTCTTCTTTCCCGTCCTCAGATTTCTGGCTCTCCACATCGATCACACTGTAGGACAGCACATACTTGCTCACATCAATGGGAAAATAATCTGTGGCATTTGCCTCTATAATACTCTGTATTCTGTTTGCCTTCACAAAAGGGATACGGACTTCTCTGCTTGCGATCCTGGTAGAACCTGTGGCAAAATATACTTTCTTTGTCTTAATCTTTCTCTGGGAAAGCTCTACCTTAAGATTCTCTCCGAGAGTTTTTGTATCACGGATCTGTCCATCCTCCACAGCCCCCTGGGGTGCCGGTATACAGAAACAATTATAAATCCTTCCCTTTTTTCCACGTACTTCAACTTCCGCAACTCTGATCTGAGATGCCTCTGCCTCTATACTCAAAATTCTCGCCATTTGTATTTCCTCCGTATGAGCCGCTGCCCTCTGCAGACAACCGCCCTTTTTCAATTACAAAAATAAATTTTAACAGATAAAACATTTTAAAACTCATTTTTCTAACTGAAAAATTCTATGATTTTCAGTTAAAAATTAATGACAGGTACCAGTTGATCCACCTGTTTCCCCACAAAGCAGCCAGCAAAATCCCGGCTGACAGATAAGGACCCATGGCAAGCATACGCCCTGCCTTCTTTCTCACCATGCGGATAATATGGACCACAGAGCCGATAATACATCCCAGCACAAAAGCCAGCAAAATCAGCTTCCATCCAAGGATCAGGCCACAGGCAAACATCAGCTTAATGTCACCCCCGCCGATCGCTCCGCCACCACTCACCAGATAAAGAATCTCCAGCACACCGCTGACACAGACCATCCCAATCAGATGCTCTGCCAGATTCCCTCTGTCAAGCACAGCCATGGCAATTCCAAGAACAAACAGAAACACATTGATCCCAAACGGAATCTCATACGTCCGCCAGTCAATCACACTCAAAACCAGAAGAGCTGACGCCATAAGACAATAAATCACGCTGCTCCACACCAGTCCATTAACAGCAAATATCACCACATAGAGGATGCCATTGACACCCTCTATGATTGGATACTGAACCGAAATCTCAGATTTACAGTTACGACACTTACCACCTAACACCAACCAGCTAAACACCGGCACCATATCATACCACCGAAGCTTCCGCCCACAGGTCATACAATGGGAGGGGGCTGTCACCACCGACTCCCCAAGAGGAAGCCGATAGATACAGACATTCAGAAAACTACCGATGGTGATGCCGAATATGAAGATTGTTATGTAAGGGATTGTGTCTAAGAAAAATAGCATAGGTTATTTCCTCTTATAATAGTTTATTTCTTTGTTTCAGTTTTAGTTGTTTCAGTTTTAATTCTTCCAGAATTAGCCATGTATGATGCAAAATCATTCGGAGAATCATATGTAACCTTTGTTCCTCCGTCTTTTGTAACCTCTACTGTAGCAACAATAGCAGCTGGTTTTCCATCATTCCATTTCTGTGATTTTGTAACTGTCTTATCATAACTAGGAATTGAATTTTCCATTTCAGCTTTTAATCCTGCCAAATTTGTATCTGTAGTTTCAGTTTCTGAAGCAGTAACCGTTGTTGGTTTTGTGGCACTGTATACAATAGTAGTTCCACCTGTTGATCCAATAGAAATAGTATAAAATCCAATCTTTAATTCATTTGCTGGATCTGCTGCATATACTTTTACAACTTTTACCAGCTCATCCATGTTAGATGCATCGGCTGCTTTTCTTGATTTCTCAACATATTTTGTATACTGTGGTGCAAGTAAGCCAACTAAAATTGCTAAAATAGCAATTACAATTACAAGTTCTACTAATGTAAAACCTTTATTATCTTTTTTCTTTCTGTTAAATAATTTTAACATATTACTATCTCCTTAATTTTCATTATACCGAGATAGTAACATCGTTCATGCATAGCAAAGAATTGTTATGCACTCATCGAAAAGCTAAAACTATATCATTTTTCGTCTTTTTTGTCTTCATTCTCTGGTTTAGATGTAGTTCCTGTTCCTGTAGCAGAACCTGCTGATGTCATATAAGCTTCAAAAGTTTTTGTTGATGGATAGCTAACTGATGTGCCACCATCCTTATTCACTGTTACATCAGCTTCGATATTAGCTGGTTTTCCATTATCCCATTTCTGAGATTTTGTTACAGTTTTCTGCCAATCAGGGATGGAGTCTTTCATTTCATCTTTTAAAGCATTTACAGCTTCATCAGACGGTTTCCCTATAGTAGCGTCTACAGCTTCAGCAGTAATATCTGTAGGAGTTGATTTATCATGACTAATGACAATCTTATATATTCCAGCTGGAAGTTCATTTGCCGGATCTGCTGCATACACTTTAACTACTTTTACCATCTCATCCATATTACTAGCATCTGCAGTCTTTCTGGATTTCTCTACATATTTTGTATACTGTGGTGCAAGTAATCCAACCAGAATCGCAAGTATAGCGATTACGATAACCAACTCAACAAGAGTGAATCCCTTGTTATCTTTCTTTTTTCTGTCTTTCAGAAATTTAAACATAACTCATTCTCCTTCAAAATTAATTTAATTCATTTCAATCCGGATAGAGTCATATCGTGTCGAAAGATACAAGAGCAGCACATCATACATGCCAGATAATATATTCAACTTTTCGATGAATACATAACTCTCCTGTTGCTGTCATCACGAATGTCACTATCCGGTGATTGATTCAACGAGCGAGAACCCTGATGGGCTCTCCACCCCCCCCTGTAAAAATCGCTTTTCCAGGAAGGAGGGAGTTATGTTTATAAACTCGTTATTCAGTTTTCATGTTACAATTTTGTTTCTCACTTCCAGTTCAGGAAAAACCTTCCCGTTATCAGGAATCCAGTCACTGCCAATACCAGTTCCGGGATGTAAATATATTTATCTACATCTGCAGGAGACTTAGTCATACTTGGCGTTTGGGAATCTGCGTTATTCTGCGAAAAAACTCACTGTCTGAGCGAAGCGAGTTATGAGGTTTTCGCAGAATGCTTTTAGCAGATTTCCGAATGCCTAGTATGACTGGCTCCGAAGCCGTAGATAAATATATTTACATCCCGGAGCGTCCACCTGACAGCATATTCCTTCAGACAATCTCAGCTTTTCTCTCACCGTATAATTAAATCACTAAAATCCCGCTTTTTCCACGCGCCCCCTTCCATATCTTACAAGAAAACACGACATTTCCATGATTTCTATGATGAACCCAGCCCCTATGCAAGCTGTGATACATCCAATTTTGGTTATTTCAGCAACTTTTAACGCGGTTACCACTCGCAAATAATCCTTTGATTGCCCAATCAATCAGGAATCTAAGATAATTTAATTACTTTTTACCCATTTTAGGCTATAATCTATATGCACTGTATAATTAAATTTTCATTACAGATTATCCAATCCACTGTACATAGCCCCAATCGGTGAAACCACCGCCACAACCAGCGTACCGACCACAACAGCCATAAACACAATGATCAACGGCTCCATAGCCGCCAGTACACTCTGGGTAGTCATCTCCACCTCTTCGTCATAGTAATCCGCCAGCTTCTCCAGCATATCCTCAATATTACCAGTCTCCTCACCGATCCCAGTCATATGGCACACCATAGGCGGGAATATCTTTGAGGCAGTCAGCGGTTCTGACAGCGGAATACCTTTCATAACTTCCTCACGTGCTTTCAGCAGTGCATTTGTGTAATGGATGTTATTGACAATCTTGGACACTGTCTCCAGTGCATCAATAGTAGAGATACCCGACGACAACAGTGTACTCATTGTCCTTGCAAACTGTGCGCAGGCAGTCTTTACTGTCAGCTTTCCAAACAACGGCATCTTCATCTTGACCCTGTCGATGGCAAGTCTGCCCTGTTCTGTCCTGTAGATCATCTTATATGCCGCGATCACCAGAATGATCAGTCCCAGAATCATATACCAGTGTGCTGTCATCCACTCACTGGTATTCATAACCCACATGGTAATTCCCGGCATCTCCACATCCAGATCTGCAAACATATCAATAAAGATCGGAATAACGAACAGAAGCATAACAGCCACAACTCCAATCGCTGCAATAATCAGAATGATCGGATAGATGGTTGCCTTTCTGATAGTTGCCTTCAGCTTGGCTTCCTTCTCAAACTGTACTGCCATTCGTGTGAAAGCCATCTCAAGGCTTCCGGAGTTCTCACCTGCCTCTACCATATTGATAAGCATTGGCGGGAAAATATCTGACTGGCCTCTCATGGAGTCTGCCAGTGTATTTCCTTTCTCCACACTGAGAAGTACCTCTGAGATGGCACGCTTCAGCCATTTGTTTTCTGTCTGTTCTGAAAGCATCTGCAGGGCTTCCTTCATCGGGACACCTGCCTGGGTGATGCTGACGAACTGACGGCAGAATACACTCAGATCTCTTGGCTTTACTTTCTTTCCTATGGAGAAATCTATCTCTTTGTTCAGTGCGCCCTGTTCTTTTACAGAGACAGGAATAAGCCCGTCATTTTTCAGGATATCTATAACTTTCTCCTTGTTGTCAGCCTCAATACTTCCTCTTTTCTCTTTTCCCCTTTTATCTACTGCCACGTAGGTGAAACCCGGCATCTTATCACTTCTTTCTGTCAGTCAGGCTCAGGGTGTCTGCCAGATCGGGTTTCTGTCAGAAGTCAAAGCTGACTTTTTTGTTCATGCTGACCGGATCCTGGGCATATGTCACTGCATTGTCAGCATCGATCAGTTTTCTCATATATAAGTCATACAGTGCATCATCCATTGTCTGCATTCCTGCACGTTTGCTGGTCTGCATCACAGATGAGATCTGATAGGTCTTGCTCTCTCTGATCAGGTTTCGCACTGCATTATTTGCAAAAAGTATTTCAAGTGCAGCTACACGGCCGCTTCCGTCTGCTTTCTTGAGAAGCTGCTGGGATACAACGCACTCTAATACAGAGGCAAGCTGGATCCTTATCTGCTGCTGCTGATTTGGCGGGAATACATCGATGATTCTGTCGATAGTCTTGTCCGCACCGATAGTATGAAGGGTGGAAAACACCAGATGACCAGTTTCCGCCGCTGTGATGGCAGTGGAAATGGTTTCCAGGTCTCGCATCTCTCCTACCAGGATCACATCCGGGTCTTCTCGGAGTGCAGCCCTCAGTGCCTGTGCATAATTCGTTGAATCACTGCCGATCTCCCTCTGGTTTACCACAGATTTATCATGTCTGTGCAGATATTCGATCGGATCCTCCAATGTAATAATATGGTAAGGATAATTCCTGTTGATTACATGAATCAATGAAGCCAGTGTAGTTGATTTCCCGCTTCCTGTCGGTCCTGTTACCAAAATGAGACCTCTTTTCCGCGTGGTCATCTCCACTACCTCTGCAGGAATACCAAGGTCCTCAGGTTCCGGGATGTTGAAAGGAAGACTTCGCATAACGGAAGCAAGTGTTCCTCTCTGTTTAAACACATTTACGCGAAAACGTCCCACACCTGAGATGGCATATGCGAAGTCCGTCTGTCCATTGTTCTGTAATTCTTCTCTGTGACGGACATCCATCAGGGGCATGAGAATGTCTTCAAGCATCTGCGGGGTAAGGCGTTCTCCCTCTATGGGAGCCAGTACACCATCGATCCGGTAGCTTGGCGGCCTGCCGGTTGTCAGGTGGATATCGGAAGCCCTTACCTTCACTGACTGTATCAGTATTTCATCTAAATCATACATATTTCCTAATCTGCCTCGTAACTCCCTGAGAATCTCCGGAGAACTCCGGTTCCGCAGGAATTCCTTCTATATTAATAGTCGTAAAATTAATAATCTATAAGTCTCAATCATTCATAAGATGCCTTAAGCATCTCTTCCACAGAAGTGGTGCCGTTCAGCACATAGTTGATACCATTCTCTCTCAGTGTGCGCATACCGCTGTTTCTGGCTGCACGTTCCAGTTCCTCTGTTGTGCCATTCTCTGCGATCAGGTCGCGGATCTCGTCATTGACCTCCATGATCTCGAACACACCGATACGCCCGTAATATCCTGTATGGCTGCAGAAATCACAGCCACAGGGTTCATAGACATTTACATCCTCCTGTGTGTTCATCCTCAGCACTCTCTTCTCCTCAGAGGTGGCAGGGCGCATTTTTTTACAGTGGCTGCACAGCTTACGCACAAGGCGCTGTGCGATAACTCCTACAACAGAATCTGCGATCAGATATCTCTCCACTCCCATGTCCGCCATACGGTTCAGAGTACCTACTGCATTGTTGGTATGCAATGTAGAGACAACCAGATGTCCTGTTATGGATGCCTGTACTGCAATAGCAGCAGTCTCCCTGTCTCGAATCTCACCGATCATAATAATGTCCGGGTCCTGACGGAGAATAGAACGAAGGGCTGACGCAAAATTCAGGTCTACTTTGTTGTTGACCTGTACCTGATTGATGCCCTCAATATCTGCCTCCACAGGATCCTCTACTGTTACGATATTGACTGCTTCTTTATTTAATTCACTTAATGCGGTATACAGGGTAGTGGATTTACCGCTTCCTGTAGGTCCTGTTACAAGAATGATCCCGAAAGGACTAGCCAGCATATGGTTGAAACGTTCCATCTCATCGGGTGGAAGTCCCAGATCTTTCTTGTTACGTGTCAGGTTCAGTTTTGAAGAGAGTCGCATTACGATCTTCTCTCCGTGTATAGTAGGCAGAGAGGAAATTCGGATATCATAATCCTGTCTGTCTACCATAATGGACATACGTCCGTCCTGAGGTTTCCTTTTCTCTGAGATATCCATACCTCCAAGGATCTTGATACGGGTGGAGATTGCAGGGAGAAGGCTGTTGTCATATACCATACGCTCATAGAGTGCACCGTCGATCCTGTAACGGACGCGTACTTTGTTCTCCAGAGCTTCGATATGGATATCACTGGCCCTCTGGCGGATTGCCTGTTCAATAAGGGAACGCACCAGCTGTACAATAGGTGCATCACTTACATCTGTATCTGTATCGTCGTCTGCTGCTCCTCCACGAAGCTGTGCCCTCTCCTGAGTAAATCGTCTGGCTGCATCCAGTGTCTCCGATGCGCCGTAGCATCTGTCGATTGCCGCAAGAATATCTCTGGTTGTAGCAATGTAAGGCTCTATCTGCAGGTTTGTCACGATAGAGATGTCGTCGATCGCAGCCATATCCATCGGATCTGCCATTGCAAGATGAAGGATATTGGCATTGTAGGGATCCAGTTCAAAGGGAATGCAGGTATATTTCTTAAGAATGTCCACACTGACCAGATTTCGGACCTCTTTCGGGATCGTCACGCCTGTCAGCTGAACGACTTTAAGCCCCAGCTGCATCTGGAGGGCACGAACGATCATATCCTCAGTGATAAAGCCATTATCTACCAGAACTTCACCGATTTTCTTGCCGCTTCCCTTCTGCAATTCCAGGGCTTTCTTTAATTCATCTTCAGTCAGTACATTCTGCTTGATGAGCATGTCACCAAGCCTCATTCTCTCACGTCTTAATGCCATCTGTGTATCTCTTTTCCGAACACAACAGTGTGTTCACTGTTTACAGAACAAATCATCTGTTGGTGTCTCATCTTCAGATTTTACTGTAATATCAGCAACAAAAAAAGAAGGAATTTCTCCTTTTTTTATCTGACATTATATTATTGGTTTAAAGTTAACATATTTCGTACACTTTGTCAATTTTTGTTTCCATATTTTCGAATATTTTTTTCGTTTTTGAAGCATATTCCGCAGACCAATAAGCAAATTCGTCAGTTTTTACTTGATCGTTTAAGTTAACAGATAAAAAAGTTTACACACGAAAAAAGAAGGGAAAGCCAGACTTTTTTGTATGACTTTCTCCCTTCTTTTATCCATTTTATTTTGCCTTAAATACAGCGACTTTCTCTTTTGACAGATCAATCTTATCCGGAAGGATGGAAGTTTTCTCAGTGGATTCCGATGTTGTGAATCCTGTTGAGTCGGAAGTATTTGACTTCATCGCATCCTGCAGAGTATTGTTTACTGTCACATTTGCAGAAAAGATATCTGTTCCTGCGGAAGCTGCTGCATCACCTGTTGTTGTGCTTACCGTACTGCTGCTCTGCATTTCCTGAACCTGTTCCTGTGTCGGGTAGAAGGATGGCTGGCGGATGTAACGGAAGCTTGCACTGTATGCTTCGCCTACTGTTACTCCATTCTTGCCGGAGGAGCAGTGTACTGCGATCCAGTCACCTGCGTCTGTTTTACCGCAGAGAATACCTACATGATTATCGCTTCCTGCTTCCGGTCCTTTCTGGAACACCAGATCTCCGGGCTGTGCATCTGCCTCAGTTACCACGTTTGCTTTCTCCCACTGATCGGAAGTTCCGTCGCCTACAGCTTCCTGCATTGCTTTATCCTGATATCCGTTGATCACTGCCCAGGTGACAAAACCACTGCAGTCCAGTCCGTATGCGCGGATGGTTCCGGTGCTCTTGCTTCCCTCGGCTGACACCTTCTCGCTGGTTCCCCAGCCTGGATCTTCACCGATCACTGTGGATTTGCCGCCCCAGAAGTAACCGACTTTACCAACCAGTGAATAGGCTGCGGAGATAACATTTACTCTTTCCTCGGAAACATCATCCCCTACACTCTCGCGGACAAAACCGTTGGCAGCTGTTACTACCGCGCAGAGGAGTTTGCAGTCTGTTTCCACATATTTCTTAAGGATCGTACGATCCTTCTTTGCGATTTTATTTTTCTTAATATAGTAGTTGATTTTACGATTAGCGTATGTAACGTGAGTGATATCCTGCTTGTCCCTTACGATCGGGTTCATCTCTGCAAAGATTTTCGCAAGGTCTTTCTTGCAGGAGGAATCCAGGGTAAATTCTGTTTTTCCGTCCTGGCTCTGCTGATATACATAGACTGCAAGGATATCCTGCCAGTTTCTTACCAGAAGACTGTCTGCAGATGTGGTGGTCTTGCTGCCGTTTACATCGCTGGCATCTGCTACTTTGTTCTTCTCTTTATATTCCTTCTCGATCTCATCCATAACAGAAGCGAAATCATCTGAGAAGGTCAGATTGTAGTTATTCTTCAGGCTGTCCAGATAGAAATCCTTACCTGCGTGGATATTGGACGCATAATATACCGGAGTTCCGGTCTGTGCAGCACTGGTATTACTCGTAAATGGATTATTCGTATTCGCATTGTTCTTCTGCGCTTCCAACTGAGCAATAGTCGCTTCTGCCTGAACCAGCAGATTATAATTAGAAACCTGTGCCTTCTCTGTATCAGGCAGGGCATTATATGCAGTGCGGATGCTCTGAACAGTGGCTTTCTTCTCCAGCGTGATGGTCTGTGCGTTCAACTCTTTGATTCTGTCGATCACATCCTGGGCTGCCTTCGTAATCTGTGAAGACGGTGTTGGTGTAGGATTCGCAGGTGTCGGAGTCGGATCTGTTGGTGTCGGAGTCGGATCTGCCGGTGCAGGTGTTGGCTCTGCAGGTGTTGGTGTCGGATCTGTTGGTGTCGGATCTACCGGTGCAGGTGTCGGGTCTGCAGGTGTCGGATCTACCGGCGCAGGTGTTGGCTCTGCAGGAGTCGGATCTGCCGGCGCCGGATCCTCTGATCCTGAATCAAAATCACCGGAATCGCTGAAATCAGAACCATCTGCTGTATACGCAGCAGTATCCTCTGCTGCAAGTACGGACGCAGGACCGGATAATACCATTCCTGACATCAATGTCAGACATAAAAATCTGGTAAGATACTTGTTTTTCATATATCTAAATTGCTCCCTTCTTACTGTGAGCATGTCCTTACCCCCTGTTTATAAGGGCATACTGTCTAAATTGCTTTTCACATTATTATGTTATTTCATAAGTGAATTATCCCGAAATATTAACCTGTTTTATTCTAGCATAATCATTTTTTGAAATCAACAGCTCAGGGCAGGTAAATTCCAGATTTGACCAAAATTCATTTTTTTGTCACATTTTAACCGAATCAAGTAAGTCCCCCTGCAGAAGTTGCGAAAAGCAACAAGCAGTGAGGAAGATATGTTTCAGAATGCAGGAAGGCTGTGCGGATATGATTTCCACACAGCCTTCCTGTATTCTTAGCGTATCTCTGTCAGGCTGCCTGAATGGCTCCTGCAAAGTTCTTATTACCAATACAGATCTGTATCAGTCCCTGCACTACCTGAAAACACATATTCAGGATAAAGCGGATATCCTCTTCCACGCTGCGGAGCTTGTTGAGGTATTTCTCATGAGTAGCTTCGATATAATCGATCAGGGTGGAGAAATCTGCGAAGCGGATGGCCGGTTCCAGATATGCATATGCTTCTCCCTGCTGTATACATTCTTTCAGTCTGTTCTTAAGTACTTTCTCATAATGATTATGCTGGCTGAAGCTTCCTGTATATGTTTTGTTATGAGGAAAGGTAAAATAATCCGCCATATAGTGGATCACTTCGCCGAACCGCCGCCAGTAAACTCTCTGGTTACTCTCATCCGGTCTGATATCTGCCAGTTCTTTCATCCGGTTCTTGACATCTTCAAATGTTCCGTAGAACTCGTGTCTTCTGGTGATAAAGGACGGTTTGATATCCGGCAGAATGCTGCCCAGGCAGAAAGCCTTTCTGTGAGACTGCAGGCTTGCTGTGGTCTGCATCTGATCCGCAAGGTATCTTGCTAATAAAATATGTGATTTTTTACGCAATTTTCTTCCTCTTCTTTCTTTTGAGAACCTATCATTCTTATATATGGGAACGAATAATAATCAACTTAACCAACATAGAATACTATAGCAGATTTATACCTGTTATTCAAATAAAATTTTTGTAAACTTTTTCACATTTTCAGGTCAGACAACTGTTTCAGTAATTCCAGGTCACTGTCCTTTACTTTCAGGTTTGTCTCAATCTTCTCTCCCTCAGGAGTGGTGATCGCAATTTCAATAATGCTTCCTTCTTTAAGTCCTTTGCGTGAAACTGCCTGACAGAATGCCGGGAACTTGGGATGATTGCTCTTAAAGGTGTTCCATGCGCCTGTGATCTTCATGATATTTCCTATATTGTTTCCTATGTTCATATGATTGTTGTGTCCTTTCTTATCTCAACTGAATATTCCTGATTCTGAGAACTGATGCATATAATAACATAATTCACCGGATTTGGCTATACCAAAAGCCCCCCAGGATTAACTCCCGAGGGCTTTCATGCTGCTCATATTAAATTGTGATCACATTATTCAAGCAATCAGATTATTAATGGATTCTAACTCATATACAGTAAACGGATCAATATCAATACAACTGGATTCATCTCTGTTGCCAGAAAGATCCCATGCAAGAGTACCATTCATAACGGTACAAGCTTCTTTAAATGCATCAATATCTCTTAATGGCTTAAATATTTCTGCTTTCAAATCTTCTGTAGCATCATAGTCTACAATCTTACCGTCATCAAAGAATACCTGTACATGAAAATTATCCAATGGTATCACCTGTACTACTGTTGGAAAATATTCGTTCATATGATTTCCCCCCTTTAGATAAGCGGATTAATTCTATTTAATGGCTTCATATCTTTTGCAAGTTCCCAGTTTTGCATCAGTATGAGTAAACAGACTATAACTTGAACCATTATGATAAACTCCTACTCTTTTATTGGAACACGCCCAAGTCCCCACTGTAGCTCAAGGACTCCATCTTTGTATATTGAATAGATAACAAAATATGCAGTACCATTATCACCAAAAAACCATTTTTCATCGTAATTTTCATCTTTAAAATCAGTAATAAAATTATAACATTCACCATTTGTTCCATCTGATGCACTCGTGACATATTTTTGTAAGTGGTTATAATTTTCTAAATCTTTAAAAATATGTTTATATTCTTCGTCATCACATTGAACAGTTCACTGGAAAGAATATGAATTTCTATCAGGATTTGAAGACCAATCATCCTGTTTATTAGAATATAATAGCGATAGCGTTCCTTCATATTTATTGCAAATTTTATAGTCGTCCCAAAAATATTGTGTGCAATTATTTAATTCTTCTACTTTTGCTTTACCAAGAATTTTTTCACAACTATAAATATTCAAATCGTCTTTAAACATCCATTTAGATATATTTATTTGGTCATTTGACGATCCACATCCAGATAGTATCTGTTATACCAATTAAAATCCCTATTGTAAATTTTTTTTCATGCCTTGGAAACTCCATGTCAATATTATCTAAATCAATTTCCCTCTTGCATTTTATAATAGTAATAGGTTATTGCGTCATCCATTGCATTTTGCCATTCTTCGTCTGTCAACTTACCATTACCATCAACATCGTTGGCAGAGTAAAACGGATCACTTTTATCATAAGAATGTCCTTCTGAATAATCATTATCATAATCTGATGAACTGTAATCATTTGAATCATAAGAAGAACTGTAACTATTTGAATCGTCATCATAATCCGATGAACCATAATCACTGGAATACGAATCACTACTGTAATCTGATGAATTATAACTATTTGAAGATGTTACAGAAGAATCATAAGTATTATCCGATGATTCTCCACAAGCAGTCAACATTCCTATTGATGTTAATATAAGAGTCGATTTAATGAGTAACGGTAAAAACTTTTTGGTATTCATGTCTGTTAATACTTCCTTTTATCTTGTAATTGCTTTATTTAATCCCCAGTCCCTCAGCAACCATATTCACAATTGCATTATCGGTACTGTCTGATTGATTCTCGTCTATAAATTTCTTAATAGCTTCTTTAGTCTTATTTCCTGCAATACCATCAACAGATCCACAATCATATCCTTTTTGATTGAGTACATCCTGTACAATCTTGATAATGTCTTTGGAAATTGTAATACTACTTCCTGCATTTAATTGTATTGCATTAGATGCTGATGGTGTTGTAGTTGTTGTTTGTGAAGTAGAAGCTACGTCTGCTGCTCCACCAGAAAAAGATCCGCCACCAGAACCAGCAGCGCCACCACTAAATTTAAAAGTTCCCATTACACCAGATGTCGTTGTACTCACCTCAGGAGTAGTTGATGTGTCTGACGTAGCAGCAGAACTACTATAAGGACATACACCACCATCATGTAAATGTGCAGGATGTCCACCACAATGATAATGATAAGAACCTAAACCACTCACATTTTTATTATCATGGTGTCCTCCACTTGAATCTGTTCTTCCAGAATGTGCCTGTACTGTTCCTGGTACTGTTGAAAAAGCAAGCATTACTGTCATCGTGTAAATAGAGATTTTCTTAAAAAACTTTTTCATCATACGCTTCTTCCTCCGTAAAATTATTTAAAAAAGACATCACTTCTCCATAAGAAAAAAGCATGCCTTAATTATCATAGTTGCAACTGGCTGTCATACATTCGCTTAGACCCTGTAGTTTTGCGTCACCAGATTTCCCTGGCTATGCCGTATTTGATTGTATAAACATTTCACATAAAATTCACAATTTGATTATACTACTGCTATATGTAATATGCAATTCTTTTTGTCAAATTTGTTCGACATTTCGTATTTACTATCACATTTCTGTAATACTTACATTATATTCGTTATTACGAAGATATTCAAGTATAAGAATCTATTTTATGGTAATAATATCAAATATCTTTGAAGGAACAGCCATGATAGATTACAGCCCATTCTGGGAAACATTAAAGAAAACAAATGAAAACTGGTATACTTTGACAAGTAAGCATCATATGTCTCATAGTACTTTGCATCGTCTTAAACATAATCAAGACATCTCTATGAAGACTGTTAATGACTTGTGCCGTATTCTGCACTGTCAGATACAGGATATTTGTGTCTATGTTCCTTCTGATGAAGATCAACCTCTATGATAATAAATCATGCTCTCAGAATGCTTCTCAAGCCTTGTATTTCGCTTTATAACAGACTTTTATATATTATATGAAGATTTCTTATGTGTATATTATTCGTCCTTAAAATTTAATATACGTGTTTATAGGGGCGGTGGTTTTACATTAAAGAGTACCGCTCGGCAGCAGACATATAAAACGTAAAAAAATAGGCACATCAAGGATTTTGTTTTCCCTGATATGCCTATTAAAAAATAACTTCCTCAATTTCTGACAAGGTAATTGCTAAAGAAGTACATCCATCTGCTTTAGCATCATATGTACTTAAATATTCATCACATTCGATAAAACTATTATTTCTATAAAGTCTTTCTCCCTCATTATTTGCTCTAAGAAATACCATCTGAAATCCAATAGTATTCATTGACATGTAATATAAATACTCAAGAAACCATTTAAAGAAGATACTTGAATAATGTTGCTTTTTTACTGGATCAAGCAAATATGCTACCTGACCTTTTAGTTTTCTACTGATTGCAAACATCTTTATCTCAACTGCTGGAATAGATAATAAAATCTTTCCATCATCATTCATTACCTTTGTATGATATTTCTCTGCCTCGTCATAATAGTATAAGCTATATGCCTTAATAGTTGCATAAGCATAAATATGTTTTCTGTCTTCTGCTACTAAAACATATGTAACACCCTTACCCTCTATTGAATCATTTTTTGCATATTTGTGTAGATATTCTGTCATATCCTCATTTCCACAATCAAACTGCTGTATCACATCATCTGTGACTTTCGATTGATTCAATTCAACAAAACTTAATTCTTGATTACCCATTAATCTTCCTTGTCCATCAACGCATTTAACGCATTAATTGATTCTGTATTCAAATTTTTGCGTAACTGTTTGCACTCATTCCAAAATGCCTCAGTCGGTCGATTTTCATTTACTTTTTTAAAGAATGTTTTTTCCTTGCCACAGGTAATAATACACCCTGGATTTCGTTTCTGTGCTAATGCCATACAATCAACCTCCTTCTGTCCTTCAAAATTCGCATTATTATTCATAAGAATATAACACCCCAGTCATGTTATGTCAACAACTGGGTTCATACAAATATACCTTTATTTCTTGATTATATTGTATCATAAACCCAGTCTTGAATCAATTATTTAGTCAATATTATGCCCGTATTCTCTAGGATATACACATCAATACAGCTCTACTCTCACCGTAAGTAGTTTCTCATATATGTATTCTGGTATCTTATCTCTGTATTTTGACACCGTAATTGCAATGTCGCATTCTTTGAATTTCTTATAATCTGCAAATGCTTCTGCTATTGTATCTCTATATGGTAAATCAATTTCATCTTCTGTACCAAAATAAGTAATCTGTCCGTAATATTTATTAACTTTACCATTATATCTTACTCCAAGAGGAAGCACATTGTCTGGTGTTTCCCCATCTTTATAATGCTTTTTACTGTTAGCAAGTAGTGTATTTAACCCTTGTGGCAGAATACAGATTGTCTTTGAAGAATATATCTTACTTCCATTACCAAATAAATCCTTGTCTACAGCCATTGATTCGCCTGGTACTTCATAATACAATTCCAAGTATCTCTTGACGAACAACTGTGGATCATCTTTCCATTCTTGACACATTTCAACATCATCATAACACTTGTGCGCACTCTCACTGTTATTTTCACCTTTACA